>ERZ1066124.21-NODE-21-length-172422-cov-22.555187_pt1 | contig 172422 bp, 139 predicted proteins | sample MGYA00382771_ERZ1066124 | MGnify/ENA primary metagenome ERZ1066124 (study PRJEB33369, sample SAMEA5778354) | biofilm metagenome | biome: Industrial cooling water; feature: Water cooling tower basin; material: Biofilm | place: United Arab Emirates | collected... | reverse complement strand
ATTCAGCGCGCCCTGGAGGACTTGAACCCCCGACATCAGGTTTTGGAGACCTGCGTTCTACCAACTGAACTAAGAGCGCATACGCTGAACGACTCTGATTGCGTTCTGTATCTAGTTTATCAGGAAGTGGACACTTGCGTGTAAAACCTGAAAAAACTAAGTCAAAGGACGATCGAAACGTTGCTTCAAGCGAGTTGCCTTGCCCACACGATCGCGCAGGTAGTACAGTTTCGCCCGACGCACTTTCGCCCGACGCAACACTTTAACGCTTTCAATCCGGGGAGAATGAACGAGGAAAACTCGCTCTACACCCACACCTTGAAACACGCGGCGAACCGTGATGTTTTGGGTAATACCTGTACTACCTTTGGCAATCACAACGCCTTCATAGGGCTGCGTCCGTTCTTTGTCGCCCTCTTGAATGATCACGCCGACGCGAACGGTATCCCCGATATAAATCGTGGGGATATTATCTTTGATTTGCTCCGACTCGATCGAGCGGATGATTTCTTGCGCGTTCATAGGGGTAACAAAACTCACAATCGTGCATCTTACCGTATGAATCGCCACTTTGTCTATAAAAACTTTAAGGTCGGCTCGGAGAATACTCGAATCTTAAGTGAGGCTTAAATTCCGCCAGTTATCCCCCCACCTGGGATTGAATTCAGGGAGACACATCAACTCTACTAAACGTTTAGAACTCACGACTTGACACGCTTCAAGATTGTCTCTCTAAGGATAAATCTATGGTCTTCTTTCCACATCATTTGGCGCTGCATATTCCAGATGGTTTTCTGAATTTGCCTGTAACGTTGCTGACTTGGATATTTGCGATCGCGCTTATCGCAATCAGTTTGAATCGCGTTCAAGCTGAATACCAAGAGCGCACTGTACCGCTGATGGGAGTTTGCGCTGCTTTTATCTTCGCGGCTCAGATGATTAACTTTCCGATTCCCGGCGGGACTTCGGGACACTTACTGGGCGGAACCCTTGCAGGAGTGTTGCTAGGTCCTTGGGCGGGATCATTGGTGATGACTGTGGTTTTCATTGTGCAAGCTTTGCTGTTTCAGGATGGCGGAGTCACGGCGCTGGGAGCCAATATTTTCAACATGGGATTGATCGGAACCTTTGGCGGGTACTACCTATATCGATCGGTTCGGAATGCACTCGGACGTGATTCAGCGAAATCGGTTTTAGTCGCATCTGCGATCGCGGCTTGGACAAGTGTGATGGTCGCTGCGATCGTGTGTGCCTTCCAGCTTGCGATTTCGGGAGCCGTACCATTACCTGTAGCGCTAATTTCAATGGGAATTTGGCACTTCATGATCGGAATTGGTGAATCGCTCATTACAGTGTTGGCATTGAGTTACATTCTGAAAACTCGTCCTGACATGATTTACAAAGTGCCGCGCTCTATGGTGCAGGAACTTCCTCGATCGTATTCTTCACGCTAATGGAGTAGAGTCATGACTCAAGCACAACACACTCGAAATCGTGCATTTGTTATTTCTGGGCTGGGAATTGCATTGCTAATTGCAGTATTTTTATCTCCGTTTGCGAGTTCTAATCCAGATGGACTTGATCGCGTTGCTCAAGATCAAGGCTTTGAAGAGAAAGCGACTGAAGAACCGATCGCACATAAGCTGCCGTTCTATCAAGTCTTTGAGGAATATCAATTGCGAGGAGTTCCAGAGCAGATTGCGACTCCCGCAGCAGGGTTAGTCGGAACCTTAGTGACCTTTGGGCTAGCTTGGGGTGCTGGAAAAGTTCTTGTACGGAAGCGTGAACAATAGATGATTTTGTTGCACATTGGCGCACTTCATCTTGCCGATGCTGAGGAACAGAAAACACCTTGGCATCGGTTAACACCTCGATCGCGGGTTTTATGTGCGCTGTTATTGGTATTTGCGATCGCGCTCACTCCGAATGGTCGGTGGTGGACTTGGGCGATTTATGGAAGCGCGATCGCGTTCATTATCCTCGCCAGTCGCGTTCGATTATCAGTTCTACTAAAACGGGTTGCCGTTGAATTTGTTTTCATTGGCGTAGTTATTCTCGGAACGTTGTTTCGAGGAGGCGGTCAGGTACTCTTTCAATGGGGATGGATACAGATCACGACTGAAGGTTTAACGATTCTCGGTAGTGTTGCTCTTAAAGCATTTTTATCGTTACTGATTCTGAATACTTTAGTTTTAACGACTTCGATTCCTGCATTGCTTCATGCGTTAGCGGCTTTGAGAATGCCGCCGTTACTCGTTGCGATTCTTTCGTCGATGTATCGCTATATTTCTGTGCTAGAAGATGAGTTTCATTCGATGCAGAAGGCGGCTCGATCGAGAAATCTTTTGCGAAATCCCAAACGGCAGAGAATCATTATCGGGAATATGTTCGGCTCATTGTTTATCCGGACTTATGAGCGGGGTGAACGAGTCCATCAAGCGATGTTAGCAAGAGGCTATCAAGGTTTACCTCCATTAGCAGAGGTTCCCAAAGGTGGACGGCGCGATATCTTAGCGTTGACTTTCACGGTTGCAGTTTTATTGTTCGGACAAGCCTTGTATTTGTTTCATGCACCATAATCCGATCGAGATTTACAATCTTTCCTATGCCTATCCTGATGGCACTCAAGCCTTAAATGGTGTGACTGTCTCAATTCGTGCGGCTGAGCGAGTCGCTTTAGTGGGCGCGAACGGCTCTGGAAAGTCAACTTTATTGATGCACTTTAATGGCTTGATTACGCCGCAAGTGGGTCAAGTGATTGCAGGTGAACTCCCTGTCGAAACGAAGTATCTGAAACAGATTCGCGATTTTGTTGGATTGGTCTTTCAGAATCCCGATGATCAATTGTTCATGCCAACGGTTTGGGAAGATGTGACCTTTGGTCCTCTAAATCAAGGGGTGACTGGACAAGCGTTAACCCATCGAGCCATTCATGCGATGCGCTCTGTTGGACTTGATCCTGATGCGTATGGATCTCGAAGTGCAAACGGTTTATCAGGTGGAGAAAAGAAAAGAGTTGCGATCGCGGGAGTTCTCGCAATGCAGCCTCAAGTTCTCGTTTTAGATGAACCGTCAGCGCAGTTAGATCCGCGATCGCGTCGTCAGTTGATTGAATTGCTCGATACGTTGCCCTTGACTCAATTAATTGCAACGCATGATTTAGATTTGGCTTTGGAATTATGTGATCGAACGATCGTTCTCAGCAAAGGGCGAATCGTCTTTGATGGTGCAACAGAGCGAGTTATGAGCGATCCGGAACTATTAGATCAACATGCACTAGAACCACCTTTAAGTTACAGTCGCCCTTACTGTCAGGTTGAAGATGCTCAGAAGCAGGTTTAACGGTCTCGTTTATTGCGATGTCCCGCCTCGGAATAGAATTCGGGGCTAGTCGAACGAAGTCCGCTGAAGGGGACTGAAAGCCAAGTCTAGGATCTTTAGTCCCTGTAGAGGGACTTCGCACTGTTAGCCCCGAATTCTATTCCGGGGCGGAACTGCAACGAAGCGAAGTTCCTTCCTATAGTAATGCCTGAATATCTTTTTCGATGTCTTCAGGCTTGGTTGTAGAAGGATAGCGTTTTACCACTTTTCCAGAGCGATCGACTAAGAACTTAGTGAAGTTCCACTTAATTCCTTCAGTTCCAAAAATTCCGGGTGCAGTTTTAGTTAGATATTTGAACAACGGATGAGCATTTGCTCCATTGACATCGACTTTTTCAAACAGAGGAAAGGTCACACCAAAGCGCATTTCACAGAACGACTGAATTTCGTTGCCGCTTCCCGGTTCTTGTTGTCCGAACTGATTACAAGGAAACCCTAAAACTTCAAAACCTTGATCCTTGTATTTGGTATAAACCGATTGTAAACCTTGATATTGAGGTGTAAAACCACATTGGCTTGCAGTGTTCACAATCAAAAGCACTTTATCTTTAAAGGTGCTGAGTGAAGTAGACTGACCTTCGATCGTATTTGCCGAAAAGTCGTAGATAGATGGCGATTGTGTTGTAGTCATAACCATTGATGTGAAACTACAATTTCTAGTTTACATTTCTTCACGGCATTGGATTGATAAACCATCGTCACGTCGATCGTAGATTCAAAACGCTAGAGTGGAACCTGCTCGAAATTTTGGGGTCAACACTTCACAGACCGAGTATTTTTCTTCCATAGGTGCTTTACATCATTCCTATGTCTTTTCTGAAATTTCTTCGGCAACATCGCTTTGCCAGCTTCCTGTTCGTGCTGTGTCTTAGCGCGATCGTCCTCTCGAATTCTGTGCCTTTCCTGCGATCCGCGTCTGCTGCTCCTTCGATCGCTTCAGTGACAACAACGGATAGTGTTCGTAAAACTGTTCTTGAGAATGGATTAACTGTTCTCACTAAAGAAGTTCCGACGGCTCCTGTAGTGACGGTGCAAGTTTGGTATCGAATTGGATCACGAGATGAAGCGCAAGGGGTTAACGGCATCGCGCACCAGTTAGAGCATTTAATGTTTAAAGGAACGAGCGATCGACCGATTCAGTTTGGTCGCTTATTTAATGCGCTCGGTAGTCAATCAAATGCTTTTACTAGCTATGATCAGACCGCATATTTTGGGACAGTTGCGCGAGAGAAATTACCTGCGCTACTCGCACTCGAAGCCGATCGAATGCAAAATGCGCTCATTAACCCAGATTCATTGACTAGCGAAAAGCGCGTTGTGATTTCAGAACTGCAAGGGTATGAGAATAGTCCCGATTATCGCCTCGATCGAGCAGTCATGCGGGCAGCTTTTCCGAATTCTCCTTATGGCTTGCCTGTTGGGGGAACAAAAGCTGATGTCGAAAAGTTTGAAGTCGAACAAGTTCGCAGTTATTACAGCAACTATTACAGCCCAGATAATGCCACATTAATTCTGGTAGGCGACTTCAAAACAGATTCGACCCTACAACAGGTGAAAGAACTCTTTGGCAAAGTGCCGAAGAAAGAGAAGGCAAAACCAACGCCTGAAAAACCGACTTCAACGAGTGCGAAACCCGTAAAGGCAACTCAACCGATCGTCCTTCGCGAACCCGGTAGCGCTCCTCTGCTGAATGAGGTTTATCCGTTACCAAAAGCGACTCATCCGGATGTGCCAGCTTTGCACGTTTTGGATTTAGTGCTGACCGAGGGACGCAGTTCTCGACTGTATCAAGCCTTAGTTGAAACGGGTTTGGTTAGCGGTTTTAGTGGTTATCCTGCGAACATGATTTCTGGGGGTTGGTATGACCTTTCTGCGACTGCTGCTCCGAATCAGGACTTAAATAAGGTAAATGACACGATTCAAGCTGTATTCACGGATATTCGATCGAAGGGTGTCACGAAAGAAGAACTCGATCGCGCAAAAACTCAGCTAAAATCCTCGGTGCTTCTGAGAAACCGCGACATTACGAGCCAAGCCTTCCAACTTGGAGATGATCAAACCGTGACGGGCGATTACAAGTTTACTGATCGCTTTTTAGCAAATGTCGATCGAGTGACTTCCGCTGATTTGCAACGAGTCGCGAAAACGTACTTTACGCCCGATAAAGCGACGATCGGATTTTTTCAGCCAACTCGAATCGATGAGAATGCTGGAAGTGGTGCGGGAACAGGTCAAACCACTGAGAAATTCAATGTGGGCGCACCTGTCGATCCGGCGCAAGTTGCCAAGTATTTGCCAGCGGTGCAAAAAGGCGATCGAACCACGCAAGCGCTACCAGAAAGATACGTGCTGCCGAACGGGTTGAAAGTGCTACTGATGCGGGATACCAGCACTCCGACCGTTTCGCTAACTGCCGCAACGCAAGCAGGCTCGGAATTTGATTCGACTGCAAAAGCTGGACTGGCAAAACTCACAGCAGATAATTTGACTAACGGGACGAAAACGAAAGATGCGCTCGCTTTGGCGAAAACGCTTGAAGATCGCGGCATTAATTTCGGAATTAATACGAACCGTGAAAGCGTTTTAGTGAATGGGAACGCACTTTCTGAACATCTGCCGATTTTGGTTCAGACCTTGGCGGACATGGCTCAGAATGCAACTTTCCCAGAGCGAGAATTAGAACTGTCTCGTGCTCGATCGCTGACCGCGCTCAAAATTCAATTGGATGATCCGGCAGTTCTCGCACGTCGTGTCTTCCAGCAAACGGTTTATCCTGAAAATCACCCGTTTCACAGTTTCCCGACTGAATCTAGCCTCAAAGCAATTCAGCAGCAGGATTTGGTCAATTTCTATCGATCGCATTACCGACCGGATACGACGATCGTGTCTCTGGTTGGCGATTTCGATCCAACTGAAGTCAAAGCATTAATCGAAAAAGAACTCGGTGGCTGGAAAGCAACGGGGAGAGCGCCAAGTTTAACTTTCCCGCCTGTTTCCGCCCCGACTTCGACCGTCCGGCGTTATGCTCCGATTCCTGGAAAGACGCAATCGGTGACGTTGATTGGAGCAGCGGGTATCGATCGACGAGATTCACGATTCTATGATGCTTCGGTGATGAATCAAATTCTGGGTGGCGATACCTTGTCGAGTCGATTGGGGGCAGAAGTGCGCGATCGACAAGGCTTGACTTACGGCATCTACAGCTACTTCCAAGCCGGGAATCGTCCAGGTCCGTTCGTAGTATCGATGCAAACTGCGCCTGAAGATGCGGATAAAGCGATCGCAAGTACGGTCAAACTGCTGGATCAAATTCGCGTTAAAGGAGTCAGTCCAGCCGAAATCACAACAGCACAGCGATCGATTACCAGCGGCTACCCAGTCGATTTAGCGAACCCCGATCAGCTTGCCTCGGTCGTCCTAATGAACGAGTTATACGGGTTGAATCCGGCTGAATTGCGACAGTATCCCACTCAAATCAACTCTGTTACACTCGCACAAGTGAACGAAGCGGCTCAAGAACTGATTCGACCGGACAATCTAATTATTGTGACCGCAGGACCGCCAAAACCGTAATTCCTTGTCGTGATAATTAAGATTTCTTAAAGGGTGTGGCAGAAATGTCACATCCCTTTATTTTGTTGATAGGAACGCGCAGAACAATCAAAATAATAGTAACAATGTTCTATTCAAACAGCGATGGGTTCGCTAAAATGGGAGTAGAATCGAATACCCGATGGGCGGATTGCCTTTGGGAACGGTTTAGACATCGGATTGCCCCCAATCCCCTGTGTTCTCTACCCACTTGAATCGAGCATTCTCCATTCAAGCGTTGCGCCAAGTCCCTTTACTGCCTCAACAATGACTTTCAAACTGTCACCTCAGTCCCGACTCCCAAGCTGCGACCGTGTTGCGCTTCAGATCCCGTCCTTGGTGAGAGAGTTTTTGCCTGATTCAAAGCTAGTCTAGTACCATGAACAATCTCTCTTTGGATCAGACCTGCTATTTACCGATCGCTGATCACCGTGAAACTGCGATCAATTCTGTTTGATGGAAGACTGTAGCAGATTCCAAGCTGCGGTCTAATTTAGTGATATTCGAGTAATTCGCTCAGGAGAAGCATAATGCTACACCGCAAGATCTATCAACTCTGTTGTGATGGTCGCGAAGTCTGGATCTTCTTGCGGGATCAACAGCGCTGGATCGAACGCGCCAAAATTCTTGACATCGAAGGGGATTTGGTGACGCTGCGCTATGAAACCGACGAAGAAGACGAAAATTGCTCTTGGGAAGAAATGGTTCGCCTCGAAAGTATTGGGGCTGTGACTCAGAAATTATCCTCTGTGCCCAAAGGATTCGTCGATCCGCTGGTGTCGGATGATTGCCCCGAAGCGGAACAGATTTCTAATCCGTTTGACAAACGCGAAGATTAATCGAGATTCGATTCAGAAACGAGAGAAGGGTGCGATGCCCTTCTTTTTTTGTGAATTGGTGATCGTGGTTTAACGCTCGTGCGTTGACCCGACAATTTGTATCGATCGTGCGTTGACCCGACGACCAATCCCTATTTGTCATTCCGTTGTCATAAATCTTCGTCATCATAAAAATATCGTTTCTGATTCATCTATTTGACGATGTTTCAATCCTACAAGGCTAAACGTTCCTCGGTTTGGATGGCGGCACTGGTGGGTAGTGTTGTGACCGCTCAAGGATTCTTTGGACTCGCTTCACGTCCGCTGACTACGGCGCAATTTTCTGAACCTCGATCGATTCAAGTCGAATCTTCTGAAGATGACAATCGTTCCTTTGCTGCGCTTGCGTTGGCAGTCCTCGGTGTGGGTGCAGTCGGTTACGGTTGGTCACAATCTCGTAAGCCCGTTGGCTTTCAGGTAAGTTATGGTCAACTCGATCGACAATTGTTGCTGCTGATGCACCAAGACCGGGCGGCGGCTGAACGGCTGGTCGAACAAATGCAGCGGAAACATCCAGAGCGATCGCGCCAGTGGTGTATTGAGAAAGTGAAGTACGATTTGCAGCGCGATCGACATTAGTGAGAGTGCGATCGGGGCAAGGCTTCGATCGCACTCTTCCACCCGCTATGATTAACGCAAGGCAGAGCGGAGAATTCTTATGGTCAGCACACCGCAAGCATCTCGAATTCAACTTGGTGAAAATCGCGTCGTTCTTCATAATGTAGATTGGCAAACCTACGAAGCTCTGTTAGCGGCATTCGGAGAGCGTTCTGTACCGCGTCTTGCTTACTATCACGGTACGTTAGAAATTATGTCTCCGCTCGAAGAACACGAGAATCGAAGCGACTTGATCAGTGATTTTGTCAAAATTTTGGTCGAGGAACTCGATCAGAATCTAAAAAGCATGGCATCGACAACACTGAACCGAAAAGATTTAGCAGTTGGAGCAGAGCCAGACAGTGCTTTTTATATTGCGAATGAGTCATTAGTGCGCGGCAGAAAGGTTGACCTCAACGTTGATCCACCGCCCGATTTAGTCGTTGAAGTCGATATTACTCACACAGACATCAACAAAAATGCCCTTTACGCAGAAATGGGAGTCGGTGAGTTTTGGCGCTACAACGGAAAGACTTTGACAATTTATCAATTGCAAGAAGGGCAGTACGTTGAGGTGACGACAAGCCCAACGTTTTCTTGGGTTCAGAAAGAACATTTGTATCAGTTTCTCAGAGAGTGCGCTGAGCAAGGAGAAGTTCCAGCAAAACGATCGCTAAGATCCTGGATCAGAGAACAATTACTTCAAATCGAGTAATCCTTCTTCTTTCAGCTTCGGATTAAATCGAATTTCGGCTTGAACATTTCGCGCTTTTAGTTGAGTCATGATTTCGGACTCAACTCGACGAGCAGCATTTTTGAGTGCTTTGATTTGTCCAGGTTCATCGATCGCATTCTCAAATGTCGATCGCTCTTCATCGGTCATTAATTCTTTGACCTGAATTGGCTGTGTCCATCTCGCTTCATCGCTAATTGTTGTACCATCCAACCAAGCAGAACGAATCGTTTCGAGAATGGTGCGATTCGGTCGATCGATAATCTGAACTTTCACCCAATAACAATCAGAAACGCATCGAACTAAATGCTGTCTCAAGCTCAAGAACACATCTCTAGAAAAGCCAATATACTTTAGTGTTTTGGTTTGATCAAAAATTGCATAAATGCCAACTCTGCCTTGAAATTGTTCTGGAAGTTGACCATCTGAATCGATAAACGGCAGGAATTCTAAATCGGTTAATGCGGGAATTTCAGTCATGGAAATCAGCGAGTGAGGTTAATCGATCGTAGTATATTGGGCATTGCCATTGCTTGCACCGCGCTTCGCGTTCGCCAAACTTAATGATGAGTCAATCTAATTCTGTTCAAATTCCTGCTTGTGCTTGGACACGTCCGATCGGGCAAGGGTGGGAAAAGCCTTACACCGTGCGCTATGCCAGTAATTTGGATGATGGTGCGTGGCATGGTGCGCCGTTGGGTGGGTTTGGAGCAGGATGTATTGGTCGATCGTCAAAAGGCGATTTTAATTTGTGGCACATTGACGGCGGCGAACATATTTTTGAATCGATGCCTGCTTGTCAGTTTAGTGTGTTTGAACAGGTTGGCGAACAATCACAAGCATATTCGCTGACGACTGATCAGACGTTAAAGAATTGGCGATCGTATCCGCAAAATTCTGGAACTTATGCCGCACTCTATCCGCGCAGTTGGTTTAAGTATGAGAATGTCTTTCAAGCTCAATTAACGTGTGAGCAGCTTTCACCGATCATTGCTAATAACTATCAAGAGACTAGCTATCCGGTAGCAGTCTTTCAATGGACGGCACACAATCCCACAGATCAGCCGATTACATTGAGTATTATGCTGACTTGGGAAAACATGGTCGGATGGTTCACAAATGTGCTGAAATCGCCGGAAATTCGGATTAGAGATGATGGTAGCCCGGTGTATGAATATCAGCCCCGAATGTATGAAAGTGCGGGCAACTTTAATCAGCTAACGGGCAATGAGAATCAGTTAGCGATCGTCATGTCTCGCCAAGTTGATCAACCGAAGGAAGGCGACGGACAATGGGCGATCGCTACTTCGCTTAATCCGTATCTTTGGGAGGTTTTCTATCACACTCGTTGGAATCCCGAAGATGGTTCGGAACTGTGGGAAAGCTTTGCGCGTGATGGATCATTAATCGATCGAGATGATGAAACTGTTTCCACCGGAGAACGAATTGGAAGCGCGATCGCAGTTCGCTTCACGCTAAAACCGGGTCAAACGCTACAAATTCCCTTTGTTCTCAGTTGGGACTTTCCGATCACCGAATTTGCTGAAGGCGTAGAGTATTTTCGCCGCTATACCGATTTCTTTGGTCGCAACGGTCAGAATGCTTGGTCGATCGCTAAAACTGCTCTGAAACATCATCGATCGTGGCAGGAAAAGATTCACGCATGGCAAGCTCCAATTCTCGATCGACCAGATCTGCCCGATTGGTTCAAGATGGCATTGTTCAACGAACTCTACGATTTAACCCAAGGTGGATCACTCTGGAGTGCTGCCGATGAGCGCGATCCGGTGGGACAATTCGCGGTGCTAGAGTGCATCGATTATCGCTGGTATGAAAGCTTAGATGTGCGATTGTATGGGTCGTTTGGATTGTTGATGCTGTGGGCGGAATTAGAGAAGTCTGTGATGCGATCGTTTGCTCGTGCAATTCCCGAACAAGACGATCGTACTCGTGTGATCGGTTACTACTATACGATCGGGGCTGAAAGTCCGATGGCACTTTGTAAAGTCAAAGGTGCGACTCCTCACGATTTAGGTGCACCAAATGAGCACGTTTGGGAGAAAACAAACTATACCGCTTACCAAGATTGCAATCTGTGGAAAGATTTAGGGTCTGATTTTGTTCTGCAAGTGTATCGAGACTATCTATTGACAGGTGCAACGGATCGAGAATTTTTAGAAGAGTGTTGGGACGCGATCGCGCAAACGCTTCTCTATCTCAAACAGTTCGATCTAGATGGTGATGGCATGCCAGAAAACTCAGGCGCACCGGATCAGACCTTTGATGATTGGCGCTTACAGGGTGTGAGTGCTTACTGTGGCGGATTGTGGATTGCTGCTTTAGAAAGTGCGATCGCGATCGGTAAAATTCTCGATCGACCTGTTGATCTCTATCAATCTTGGCTGACTCAATCTCGCACGCTTTATCAAGAGAAACTTTGGAATGGAACTTACTATCGATTAGATAGTGGTAGCGGATCAGAAGTTGTCATGGCGGATCAACTGTGCGGACAGTTCTATGCCAGATTATTGGACTTGCCGGACATTGTTCCGATCGAATGTGCAGAATCCGCGCTCAACACTGTTTATGATGCGTGTTTTGTGCGATTTAGCGAGAAAATGGGTGTTCAAATCGGAGCCGCAAACGGAGTTTTACCCGATGGATCGCCTGAAAATCCGAATGCAACTCACCCGCTAGAAGTTTGGACAGGAATTAACTTTGGCATCGCAGCATTTTTAATGCAAATGGGAATGAAAACGGAAGCTTGGACGCTAACGGAATCAGTCGTACAACAAATTTATAGTGGCGGATTACAATTTAGAACACCAGAAGCGATCACAGCAGCGGGAACCTTTCGAGCCAGCCACTATTTAAGAGCAATGGCAATCTGGGCAGTACTTCTGATGTTCGATCAACGTTGACAAAAAACAGCCATGTCAAAATTGGGCAGTGCGTGTACACTCAACAGACGGATTAAAAATATCTTAAATTCCGATCGTAAGGCGATTGGCAAGATAGTATCGATCGAATCCCCTGTGTTCCAAGCGTCACGCTGCCACAATCTCACTGAGTAGAACGACACGAATGAAACGAATATCGCGATTCCTAGCCTTTCTGTTGGGGTTCCTGCTAGTTATATTGCCTGTTAGCACCAATTGGGTGATGCCTGGAGTCGCTCAATCGAAACCCGCTCAACGTCCCAACGCTGAAGTTGATCGATCGCAGCTTCGACCCTTTGATGAGGTGATTAAAGACACTAAGCCGCTCAAAGGATTGTTCACGCTCTACCAGAATGAGAAAACCGGAAGAGTGTTACTAGAAATTTCGCCGAATCAACTCGATCGCAATTTCTTCGCCGCAATGACACTCGAATCTGGAGTTGGGGAACGCGGAATCTATAGTGGTTTACCGATCGGGGATTTTCTCTTCACACTTCGCCGGGTAAACAATGGGATTCAGTTTGTTGTTCCGAATATTTTCTTTCGTGCCGATCAAGGTCTGCCGATCGAGCGATCGATTCAGCGATCATTTAGTGATTCAGTCTTGGAAACCTTACCGATTCGCAGTATTCATGCAGAACGGAAAAGCTTTTTAGTTGAACTTAATTCGTTATTGCTGTCGGATCTACCTGGGTTGATGCCTTTCTTATCGGCTTCATTGCAGGGATCATACAACCTGGAAACGGGAAATTCTTACTTCGATCGCATCAAAGCCTTCCCCGAAAATGTCGAAGTCGAATCCGTGTTTGCTTTCAGTGGCAGTGGCAACGGTGACAACTTCCCAACCTATATCGAAACCCTTCCGGACAGTCGAGCCTTTAGCTTAAAAGTGCGATATAGCATTTCTCAACTGCCGACTAACAATGGTTATCGTCCGCGATTGGCAGACGATCGGATTGGCTACTTTATCACCGCTTACAAAGACTACACGACGGATACTTCGAGACGACCATTCGTTCGCTATATCAATCGCTGGAACTTACAAAAGAAAGATTCAACGGCTTCATTATCTGAACCTGTAAAACCGATTGTTTTCTGGATCGAAAACAGCGTTCCGTTAGAGTATCGGGATGCAGTTCGAGAAGGCGCTTTATTGTGGAATCGTGCCTTTGAAAAGATTGGATTTAAGAATGCGATCGAAGTCAAACAAATGCCCGATAAAGCCGATTGGGACCCGGCAGATGTCCGCTACAACACCATTCGCTGGTTTAATACGAACGATGCCATCTTCGCAATGGGACCTTCGCGCGTGAATCCGCTGACGGGTGAAATTCTCGATGCGGATATCATTGTTTCGGCTGACTTTGCGAGAGCAATGAAAGAAGACTATCGCACTCTGGTCGAACAGAATCAAATGCGATCGGCTCCATTTGTCGCTCAACTGACAGGCAATCCGAACCTTTGTAACTATGGAATGGCAGCGCAAGCAATTCGCAAACAGGCGAAAACCGATGAGAAAAAAGCAGTTCCCCGTCTGAGATTCGGATCGCATCTAGGGAACTATCAAGACCTTTGCTTTGGAGTCGATACCGCAAAACAATATGCTGTCGGAACCATGTCCATGTCTCTGATGCAAAATGTTCTGCCGAGTAGTCCAGAGATGAAGGCGTTTGCACAGGAATTCATGCGGAATTTGATTGCTCATGAAGTCGGACATACTTTGGGATTGCGTCATAACTTCCGAGCAAGTGCAATGCTCAAACCGGAAGAGCTAAACAATACAGCGATTACTCAAAGCAAAGGACTGACCGGATCGGTGATGGACTATGCTCCGGTTAATCTTGCACCTCAAGGAACGAAGCAGGGAGACTATTTCTCACACACGATCGGACCTTATGACGAATGGGCGATCGAGTACGGTTACACGCTTCTCGATGCGAGAGTCCCTCAAGCCGAACGGCGCGAACTTGATAAAATCGCTCAACGCGCTCCACAACCGGAACTCACTTACGCCACCGATGAAGATCTAACCTATCTTGATCCAAAAACCAATGTCTTTGACATGAGCGGCGATCTGCTGACTTATAGTGAGTGGCAACTAAAGAACGCTCGTGAAATGTGGAATCGTGTAGACCAACGCTTTCCATCTCAGGGAGATAGCTTCAATGAAGTTCGGATCGCGTTCAATGCTGTGTTTGAATACTACTTTCAGTTTTCAACTTTCTTGAGCGAGTATATTGGAGGACAGTTCTTCAATCGGTTCAAGGCAGGAGACGCTCAGGGACGCTTACCGTTTGAATCTGTACCAATTGATCAACAACGTCGCGCTCTAGCACTGATTCAACAATATGTTTTCAGCGAAGAGCCTTTCCGATTCTCACCCGATTTCCTCAACAAACTAGCCCCTTCTCGCTGGTCACACTGGGGAACCGAACCCACCTCGAATTTAGATTATCCAATTCACGACAATATTCTGTTTCTGCAAAGCTTTGCATTGTACTCGCTGCTAGATTACGATCGCTTAGCTCGTCTACGAGACTCGGAACTCAGAAACCAAGCGGGACAAGGTTTAACCATTCCCGAACTATTCGATACTTTGCAATCGAGCATTTGGGGCGATGTGATCAATCCGCAAGACAATCTCAAGCTATCTGGGTTGCGTCGTGCCCTTCAGCGACAGTACATGGAAGCCATGATTTCGATGATGTTGCGGCAGGCTGAAGTTCCCGAAGATGCTCGAACGGTTGCAAGATACGAATTGAAACAGCTTCACAAATCCATCGATCGCGCCATTCGCCGTGTCAATGAGAAGGAAGTCTACACCAAAGCGCATTTAGAAGAAGCTCGCGATCGAATTGCAAAAGCGCTAGATGCTCAATTGCAATCACAGTAAGGAGGTTTGTATGGTTCAATCTCTTCCCAAGCAAATCACGTTTGATGAATTCATCGAATGGTATCCAGAACACTCAGAGTATCGCTATGAACTCCACAACGGAGAAATCATTCAAATGCCAAAGCCGATCGGTCAACATTCAGACGTGGGCGGATATATTGGATTGAGGCTTGGCATCGAGATTGAGCGGTTACAACATCCTTACTTCATTCCCAGAGAATGCGTCGTGAAAGTTGAGCAATCTGGCTATGAACCTGATGTGATTGTATTAAATCGATCGACGATTCAAGCTGATCCTCGTTGGGCGAAAGAATCTACCATCACCCGTAGCGAATCTGCATTACTCATTGTTGAAGTAACGAGTACAAATTGGAGTGATGATTATGCTTTGAAGCTTGAAGACTACGAAGCTTTAGGTATTCAGGAGTATTGGATTTGTGATTATCTCGGACTAGGCGGAAAGCGCTACATCGGTTCACCAAAACAGCCGACATTTTCGGTTTATCAACTGAACAAAGATAGGGAATACGAAGTAAGACAGTTTCGGGGAGATCAGACAATTGTTTCCAAGGTCTTCCCCGAATTACAGCTAAATCTTAATCAGATTTTGGAGCGCGTTAGCTTCTGATTCTCTGTTGAAATTAGAGAATTGGTTTGCGAAAGTTCGATCGCTGTCAATTCGCTTTTTCTCACCAATTTGCTCTAAGCTTTACGTCCTGGTTTACAGTCAGCAAATCCAATCGCGTGAGGATCAAGATAGCCCGCGTCGCCTTCTCAGCAAAGCTGTCCGCCATTTCTAAATCCTTGTGATAACTTGCACAAAAAGGTACAAAAACTCTCAATGGACATCCGTCCCGCTCATATCGCTACCACCGAGATGGTTTTAGTCGGAGTTCTGAATGATTTGAAGCTCTGATCTCGAAACTTCTCTTTTCAAGCATCGAGATCAGAAGCACGAATTAACTCATCGCGTGTTCTAACACCCAATCGCGAATCAATTGATTCACTTGATCGGGAATTTCATCATGCGGACAATGCCCCGCGTTGAGATAATATTCCGTCAGTTGCGGGTGATAGCTACGGAACTTCGCCCCCCGCTCCCGCGCATTAATCCACGGATCTCCCTCACCCCAAAGCATCAATAACGGTCGGGTCAATTGTCCGAGTAACACATCGACTTTTTCGCCTTGAGGAGTCCGAAACACAGAGGCAAAAACCTTTTCGGCTCCTGGATCAAAAGCAGGACGCTGAATTTCTTCGATTAAGCGATCGCTAATCGCACTACGATCGAGATACACCTTTTCTAATGTGTTCCGAATCACCGATTTTTGCCGCACATACTGAAACAGCAACCAACTCGCCCAATCTTGATGAAACAAGGTCATTACGAATTGACCCATCACCTGTCGAATCGGATCAGGTTTCGTCGTGCCTTGAATATCCGTAAACGGACCTGCACTATTAATCAAAATCAAGCCTGCTGCCGATTCAGGACGCTGAGAAGCCACACACATCGCTACATAACCGCCCAGAGAATTCCCAGCAATCACCGCAGGCGCACCGATCACTTCAGTAATAAAATCGTGAATCTGATCGCGCCAAAGATCGCCGCTGTATCTCCAATCTGGTTTTGCCGATCGACCAAATCCAAGTAGGTCGATCGCCCAAACCTCAAACTCGGAACTGAGATCGATCACATTCTTGCGCCAGTGATCTGTCGAAGCTCCGAAACCGTGAATTAACAATAACGGGGGGCGAGTGTTCCGCTCACCCATTCGCACATAGTAAACTGACTCGTTCCGCCAGTTCCAATGCTGTCCTGGAACCGACTCGATCGAAGGAGCGACCTGCATAACACAATCCGCAATACATCCATCTCTTATTCTAGAGCTTAAAAGCGATCGACATTTTCAAACGTCTTTTGACTGTATGCTTTTGCCGCTTCTCCACAAGTCCGAGGAGTCGGAAACAGCTTCGTTGGATTGGCGATTCCCTTCGGATCAAAGGCTTCTCTCACCCATTGCATCGTGTCCAAATCCGCAGGCGTAAACATTTCCGGCATGTAACATCGCTTATCCGCACCGATGCCATGTTCTCCAGAAATACTGCCGCCCACTTTGACGCAGAGCTTGAGAATTTCGCCACCGAGTTCTTCGACTTGCTCTAACGCACCGGGAACCGCATTATCGTACAGAATCAGCGGGTGTAAATTTCCGTCTCCCGCATGAAACACATTCGCCACTTTATACCCGTGCTTGTCTCCGAGCGCTTCAATCTCACTCAGCACGTATTCAAGCTTCGTTCGCGGAATCACACCATCTTGCACATAGTAATCGGGACTCATCTTACCCATCGCCGCAAATGCCGCCTTTCGACCTTTCCAAATCGTCAGACGTTCATCGGCTTCGGTCGCGATCGTGACGTTCCGCGCTCCATTCTTTTTACAAATCTCTGCGACAAACTGACTATTCAATTCCGCTTCGACTTCTAAACCATCAACTTCAATGAGCAAAATCGCCGTTGCATCTCGTGGATAGCATCCGGTCGCGACGACATCTTCGACCGCATTAATGCTCATGTTATCCATCATTTCCATGCCGCCCGGAATGATGCCTGCGCTAATGATGTCGGAAACGGTTGCTCCTGCGGCTTCGACACTGGTGAAATCGGCTAAGAGAACGCGAATCGATTCAGGAGTCTTAAGAATCTTCAGCGTGATTTCAGTCGCAATTCCGAGCGTTCCTTCAGAACCGACAAAAATCCCGGTCAAATCGTATCCCGGCATTTCAGGAATTTCGCCGCCTAAATCGACGATCGAGCCATCCGGGGTCACAATCTTCACGCCCAAAACGTGATTCGTCGTGACTCCATATTTCAAACAATGCACCCCGCCCGAATTTTCCGCGACATTGCCCCCGATCGAACAAATAATCTGACTCGACGGATCAGGCGCATAATAAAATCCCGCACCGCTGACGGTCTGAGTCACCCAGCTATTAATCACGCCCGGTTGAACCACGACTCGCTGATTCTCTAAATCGACTTTGAGAATCTTCCGCATCAGCGAAGTGACAATCAAAACGCAATTCTGAATCGGTAGTGCGCCGCCCGATAATCCAGTACCCGAACCCCGCGCGACAAAGGGGACTTGATAACGATCGCAAATCTTCACGACTGCCGCGACTTCCTCGGTCGTCCGGGGCAGCACCACAATTTCCGGGCGTTCTCGATAGCTCGTCAACCCATCACATTCGTACACCAACAATTCTTCGCGTTTTCGCACGACCCCAGATTTTCCCACGACTGCCTCAAAATCTCGTGCGATCGCTTGCCAATTCGGTTGAGTCACTGTCGCCGTCATGATGCTTTTCCGTACAACGCTATGTTTAACGTACCAAAAATCCGTTGAGAATCGCCCTGATTTACAGCGGCACAATCGTAGAAATGATCACAGAATAATTTGATGATGAGCATTGATGCAGTCTGAGAGTCACCTTTCTTTTCTCACATCATGACGATTCTCATTTTGGGACAGGCAGCAGATCGCCATGCGGCTCACATCTTCCGCAGACTAGAACGCTTGAAAATTCGCTGTGAGTTCTGGGATGTCGCAACCTTTCCGACGCAAGCTCAAATTAGCTGGTCGCCCTTAACTCAGGAAGGAATTTTACGATTGGCAGATGGTCGATCGCTGTCTCTCCATCAAATCAATAGCGTGTATTGGCGAAATTTTAGCGGCGTGAAAGTTCCGAAATTGCCGCATGAGAGCGTGCAGAAAGTGGCTTATCAAGATGCGATCGCGCTCATCCGCTCTCTGCTCCAAATTCCTTCGATCCATTGGGTGAATCCGTCGCAAGCCTATCAACTCTCACGCGAAAAACCGCTGCAACTGAGTAAAGTGCATCAGTTAGGGGTGAGAGTTCCCGATACCTTGGTGACGAATGATGCGATCGCGGTTCAAGAATTCGTTCAGCGTCACGCTAAAACCACATTCAAACCAATTTATGGTGGCGCAAAAACTCAATTGATGGCAGCCGAACACCTGAATCCCGATCGATTGCGGTTGAGCTTACGAATCGCGCCTGTAACCTTGCAAGAATATGTCGCTGGAGCAAATCTGCGATCGTATGTGATCGGTAACGTAGTCTATGCCGCAGAAATTTGTAGTGCCTCGATCGATTTTCATCACGATGACGAAGCGAAACTAATTCCGATCGTATTTCCTGAAGTCATGTGTCATCGAGCCATTGCGATCGCGCATACCTTACACGCGGAATGGATGTCGATCGATTGGCGATTGACTCCGAGTGGCGAATTTCTTTTTCTCGAAGCCAATCCCAATCCGCCTTTTATGACATTCGAGCAGCAAACCGGATTTCCGATTACTCAGGCTTTAATCGAATTACTAACTGGAAACTAGCTCTTGTGCGATTTGATTATGTGTTTCGATCAATTTTTCGACATCGATCGTTGTCACCCGCCCTTGATCCACAATCTTTCGACCATTAATAAAGCTGTAATCAACGGTATTCACCTGACAGAAAATCATGGCTGCAACCGGATCGTGAAGTGCTCCCGCAAACTCTAATCGATCGAGATTAATTGCAATCAAATCCGCTGACATTCCCGGAGCCAGCGCCCCAATATCATCGCGTCCCAACACTTTCGTGCCCCCTAATGTCGCTAGTTCCAAAGCTTCTCTTGCCGTCATCGCAGCGGCATCTAGTTCCCGCACTCTCGCCATCAGAAAAGCGGTTCGAGCTTCATTAATCATATTTGATGTGTCATTCGAGGCAGAACCATCCACCCCTAAACCGACTGGAACCCGATGAGCAAGCATCTTCCGAATCGGAGCCATTCCACTCGCGAGACGCATGTTACTACAGGGACAATGTGCGACTCCGGTTCCCGTTCTACCAAACAGTTGAATGGCTCGATCGTCTAACTGCACACAATGCGCGTGCCAAACATCATCGCCCACCCAGCCGACCGATTCTGCATAATCTCCGGGTGTCATCCCAAACGTAGACAAACTGTAATCGATATCTGATTGGTTCTCCGCTAAGTGCGTGTGCAATCGAATCCCAGAATACGATCGAGCTAATGCCGCAGATTCCCGCATCAAATCCTGAGTGACCGAAAACGGCGAACAGGGAGCCAGCGTAATTCTGAGCATCGAATGTCGATCGTTGTCGTGGTATTGCTCGATCAAGCGCTGACTATCTTTCAAAATATCCGCTTCTTTCTCCACAACCGAATCCGGCGGCAATCCTCCCTGACTTTCTCCCACACTCATACTGCCGCGACTCGCATGGAATCTGAGTCCAACTTCCTGAACCGCTTGAATTTCATCATCTAATGTACTGCCGTTCGGATAGATATACAGATGATCACTCGCAGTCGTGCAACCAGAGAGAATCAATTCAACGGCTGCCACTTGAGCACTAATGTAAATCGCTTTTGGAGTGAGCTTTGCCCAAATTGGATAGAGACTTTGTAGCCAGTTGAAGAGAGAACAATCTTGGGCTGCTGGAACTACACGAGTGAGCGTTTGAAAGAAATGATGATGCGTATTGACGAAGCCAGGAAGAACAATATGTCGATCGCATAAATCCAGCACTTCATCTGCGGTTTCGGGAAGTTCTGAAGTTGCGCCCACCTGCTCGATCGCATTGTCTCGGATGAATAATGCACCGTGGCGAATCTCTCGTCGCATTGCATCCATCGTGACTAAGGTATGAATGTTCTTGATGAGCAGGGTAGACATAGACGCTGAACTGTAGAGGATATTGTTCGGTTTATCGCATCTCCTGAAAGTTAGATGTACTGAAACGCACAACTTATTGATTTGTTTCAATCAGGATAAACAATCGCATATAGATTTAATAAGAAAATTCTGTAACAATAACTACTAATCCTGGATCTTTGACAAAACTGTTACGGTATCCTGACATTAGCCTTCGCAACAAGCATTTATGAGAAGCGGATTTTTATTGCGTCGGAATGAGCGATCGATTCCTCAACCGAGCTATTCCTATCGACAAATTTTATGTTCCTGGTTGGGCAGTTTTCTGAGTATTGCAACGCTCGCTTATCTGTCGGTTCAAACCAATCATCCCCTGATCGCCGCTCCTTTTGGTGCAACCGCTGTCATTTTGTATGCGATTCCTGACAGTCCACTGGCTCAGCCGCGCAATGTCATTCTCGGAAATTGCATTGGCGCGATCGTTTGCATTACTTTTGTGCATTGTTTTGGGACGGCTCCTTGGGTGATCGCGCTCTCGGTTGCGACTGCGGTCAAACTGATGCAACTCACTCGAACCTTGCATCCTCCCGGTGGCGCGGTCGCGCTCGTGGGTGCAATGACTGGAGCCTCCTGGTCATTCCTATTTACACCTGTATTAGCAGGATCGCTGATCATGGTTGGATGTACGATCGCATTTCATCGCCTTGCGGTTAGAGAAACTTATTGAAAGTATCAATTCTGATCATAGAAAATCGTGAAGATCCCTTGGTGCCAGGTTCGCTACATTCTTAAGAGGAAATTAAGAAACAGAGCAAGCCAGAATGAAATTTGGATTAAAAGCGATCGCGCTACTGTTGATGAGTGCTGCACTTTTGGGCGGAGGAACTGTCTTGACAAGTTGCGGAGCACAGCAAGCCGAAGCGGAAAGACAAGAGCAAGAAGCCAATAACGACGATGACAATCGGTCTGGAGCGCAAGCTGAAACCAACAATCAAGACGATGACGATGACAACCGCCAGAACAACAACGATCGAGACAATGATGATGACAATCGCCAGAACAACGATCGAGAGAATGACAACGACGATGAGCGCAATAACAACGATCGCAACACCGATCAAGACAACGATTAGTTAGAGACGATGAACTTCTCAATTATTTCTGAAAGTAGCCAAATTCAGTGCTCTATTCATCGTTGTGCAGGCGCACTCGGAACAACTCCAGGTTGAGACTGTAGAATTTGTGGGGATGCCAGAATTTGAGCGATTTGGGCTTGCTGTTGTAATTGTTGCGTCGAAGAGACTAATCCACTCAATCCATTGATTAATCGTCTTAGATTATCTCTCAGCTTTGGATCACCCGTTAATTCATCAAGATCAGAGGTAATCTTTTGAGTGTTTTCAAAGGTTGCTCTCGCAGAATCTAATGTCTGTTGCAGCATTGTAACGGTTGTTGGATTGTTTAGCGTTACCGAAACATCTCGTAAGTTTGCTGAAGTCTGAGCCGCATTTGCCGACAATGTTTCGAGGTTGCTGATCAGTTTGCTGCCTTCGACTTGACTCAACAGCGGACTGATTCGCGATACGGTTGTGCGAATGTCGCTACTGGTTGCACTTAAGTTATCTAGAGTGGTAACAAGCGTCGATCGATTCGCAGTGAGCAAGTCATTCACTTGTGCGATCGTAATCGTTGCCTGCTCTGCGGTGTTGCCGATCGATTGAGCCGTTGCCGAAAAGGTTCTCACTTCGGTTCGGGCTGAGCGCACTAAACTCGATACTTCTCGGCTCAGTCGAGCAATTTCAGACGCGGCTTCACTACTATTTTTCGTGAGTGCATTGATATTTCCAGTAAATTGCGGGCTGCTGTAGGTGTCTGCAAATCGAATCGTCGCCCGAATCAATTCATCAGTGCTGATTCCAAGTACGCCTCGAATACGGGAGTTTTCGCACAAGATCAAATCTCGATTGCAATCTCGATCGAGCGGTCTTCCCACCACTGCCGATTCTGCAATCTCTTTACGCGGCGTAATATCCAGAACCGTTTCACCGAGTAATCCAGTCTGATTCACACTCAGTTCTGAATCTCTGGGAATCACGAGATCCGCTCGTGCAATTTCCAGTTTCACCTCAACACCATTCGGACCCGGCACGATGTTGGCAATTCTCCCTACCGTCACGCCTCGATATCGAACCGGAGAGCCAGTCTGAACGCCATTAATCGCCGCAAAATCAGCCAATACCGTAAAGCTTCGATTCGCTGGATTCAGCCCTTTGATCCACAGCACCAAGGCTCCAAACAGCCCCACGCCTGCCAAAATCATCAATCCGACTGATCCTTCTCGCACTGTTCGCGATCGCATAACCCTTTACCCCACGACCTGAATCGGTCCTTCTACACTGCCGCTAAAAAACTGCCGAATGAGTGGCTCGTCCGTTGTATCCAATTCATGCACCTTTCCTTCCCACTGCACCCGTCCGTGATAGAGAAACAAAACGCGATCGGCAGTCCGTCGAATTGTACTCTCTTGGTGAGTCACCATGACATAACTCTGACATCCCCGCTGTGGACATTGCAGCGATCGTACTAAATCTTCAATTACCGTCGATGCGATCGGATCGAGTCCAGCCGTCGGCTCATCATAAAGCAATACCGCTGGCGTATCGTCCGGATTTTCGGGATTCACCATAATCGCCCGCGCGAAACTCACTCGCTTCCGCATCCCGCCAGAAAGCTCCGACGGATAGCGCTGCCCGATTCCCGATAGTCCGACCATTTCGAGCCGTTCTTCGACGAGTTGCCGAATTTGCCGCCGCGACAAACGAGAATGTTGATACAGCAAGAATCCGACATTTTCTTCGACAGTGAGCGAATCGAATAACGCTGCCTGCTGAAACACCATACTGATCAAGATGGGATCAGGGGCATCTTCGATCAAGCCTTTTCGCCGCTTGCCACCGATATAGACTTCGCCTTCATCCGGAGCCAACAGACCTGCAATAATTCTGAGCACAGTTGATTTTCCGGTTCCCGATGGTCCAATCACTGCGAGTGCTTCTCCAGGATAAATGACCAGATTTGCTCGATCGAGAACCTTATTCCCGCCGAAGGTTTTGCTGACTTCTTTTAATTCAATCAACGGCTCAACCATGCCTTTCTCGCCCGATCGATGAACCAACTTTGCCGTATCCAGCAGTGTCGTCCACTCGCTGCCTATCACCAATACCAAATTAGCGGTTCTCGCGCAGGATCGACAGGACAGATACAAGAATTGGCTGAGCGTTTATTTTCGCTCATTCTGCAAAATTAAGTCACCTCAATTTTCCTGTAGTTTTGTGGATGCTGGCGAGTGCAATCTGAGCTTGTTTGAGCGATCGACGTGCTGGAAAACTTAGCAAGACTTGAACATTAATTTCCAGGCGATTTTTTCAACGATCGTATTTACGCCTTCGTGATGAAGCTCGATCGGTTGTTTCTTTAAGCGCCGCAATTCGGTCATCGCCTTCCGTGTTACAGCATGGCTTGTATCATCAGTTAACAACAATACGGCATCGGCTGTCTGAATCTGTTGAACGGCTTGATCGACAATCAACAAGCCATCTTCCACCGTAGACCAAACAAAATAGACCTTGGGCAATTTCTCTTTCACGTAAGTCCGCGTAGTAGTGTGTCCTCCAAAAACCACCACTTTGCCGCGTAAGTGAGTGTATGACTCTTTTTCCTCTTTCTCTTCTGTCGGAGCATCCGTTTTAGTCCGCTTTTCGACGATCGGTCTTGGATCGGGTTGCGATTGTGACCAAAGCTTACGTGCATGAGCATCCATGATTTTCAGCTTTTGTATCGCCGTTCCCTGAATCGTGATCGGCTTCTCGCTGAGTTCTTGAATTCGGTTGTATAAGAAATCAACCACTTCGTCTAAGCGATCGACTCCTTTCAAATCTTCTCGATAATGATAAACATCCATTGCTAAGTACGACGCATCGTAGTAGCTCGTTTGCTCTCGAATGCGATCGATCAATTGCTCTGCGGTTTCGTGACGTTCTTGAGACAAACGTTCCGCCTGATGTTTGCTCATTTGCGCTTCGTATTCCCGCTGAGCTTGCTCTTCCCGTCGCTCTTCGATGATTTGCTTGATCAAGTCGATTTCGGTTGAACTTTCTCCGTTCTCAGCAAGCGATTCACGCGCTTCAATCAATCGACGCGACAATTCTGGAAGGTCTTGCTGTATCTGATTGCGGTAGTGTCGAATCGCACTGGTTAGCTGCTCATAAGTCGCTTTGGCTTGCGTATCTCCTTCTAGAATGCCTTTTTGGTCAAATCCGCGTTTGAGTTCTTCTAGGCGTGTACAGTACTGCTCTAGTCGCTGTTGGATTTCCTGTCGCGTATCCATCAGACGCAGCGTTTCATGAGAGACAGATTCAAGATCATCGATCGAGAGAAATGATTGCATTGGAGGTTCCTTTAAAGAGTAAATGGAGCAGTTTTTTGATTCGGTAGACACTCGTGAAAGAGTCTAGAATCTAGAACAGATCTGGGATAGAGTCACTTTAACTGTATTTAGTTTGCCCATTGTACTGTTTGTTTAATAGATCGCGATCGTACAAATATTAAGGATACGTATTAGATTACTGGAAAGTCTGTCTTCTCAGTTTTAAGAACTGGTCCGGATTTGAGAAATGTGACAGTAATAATGACAGTGATTAAGGCTTTGACCAGAATCACGCTTGAAAAGTTCAAAGTTTGTAAATCTCAAATCAGAATCGTTCGACTTTTTTTGAATTAGAAATCGGATAGTTGTGATGTCATTTGTACCGCCAGATCGTCTCGAAATGTTTAGAAAGCGTACAATGTGACTTTTCCCACCTAGATTCTCTGAATCATTCTTACCCGTAGTATTTTCTATAACTGCTTTTACTTAAATAGCGTTTGCGATCGCATTCATCTTTAAGTGTTATCGCTTATGCCTATTTTTGCTGAAACTTGTAATGTTCATCTGTGATATTTGCGACTTTGTGAATATCAGTACGGCTTGCACAAATCCCCCTTACTGTGTGGAGTTCGCTCGTGAAACATTACACTCTAGGCTGTCTGGCGCTGTCGGTTGCGCTAACTGCCCCCGCGATCGCAGGTGAACCGATAACGACTCGGCAATTCATTGATCAAACCCCCCAAACCAAAGCATCCACGCTCACTCCGGTTCCGATTTCGCGTCCTGAGTTGTTGTCTCCTTCTGTAACCGCACAAACGCCCGCTAAGACTCCACCCACTCGCGAACAGGAACTCCTGGAAAAACTACGTCAACTAGAGCAACGACAACAACAATTAGAACAAGAACTCAGCGACCTACGACAGCAATTAACGGCTGGACAAAATACTCCTCCGATCGTGGCTCAACCCGCAAAGCAGCGTGAACTGAGTGCCCAACAAGTCGAACTTTCAGCGGAAGTGCTATTTCTGCAACCGAGAACGAGTAACATGATGGACTTTGCCATCCTCGATCCGGGAACTGCATTAGCGGTGAGTGGCGATGTTGTGCGAGTGAACTATGATGATGTGCCTGCGTTGCGAGTGGGTTTAACTTACCGCCCTGAGAATACGAATTGGGAAATTGCAGCGTCTCATGCTTTCTTCAGTACTGAAGGGCAACAGAGTGCAACCCGCTCTCCGACTGGGTTGCTCTTTTCAACTTTGACACATCCCTTTCAAAACGATTCTGCGAACACCGCAGATGCAAGCGCACGATTGGCATATCGATCGACGAATGTAGAAGTCGCATACAAGCTCAATGTCAATCCCAGCTTAGGAGTGCGATTGTTCAGTGGACTGAGATTTTCTGATGTTGAACAGGAAATGACGGTCGCTTACGACGGGCGGGATTTCAATCAAGCGATCGCTCGAAGCAAAAATGAGTTTACAGGCTTTGGTCCAAGATTAGGCGCACAGCTTGATCTCAAACTTGCTTCTGATCTGAAACTGTTTGGTCGAGGTGCGGGATCGTTGTTGCTGGGAAATCGATCGACGTTTTATGAAGAGACCGATAACATTGGGACTGATTTAGTCGCGCGGTTTGATCCGGGAAGTCGGCAGCAGATGGTTCCAGGTCTAGAACTGGCTCTGGGGCTGAGTTGGCAGCCGAAAATTGGTTCTCGATCGAACCTAAATTTCAGCATTGGTTATGAGTATCAACATTTGTTCAATGTGTCAGATTCCATCCGATTTGTAGATTCAGCCAGCCCCGGTGTGTTTACTCAAACCAAGAATGATCTGAGCTTACAAGGCTTGTTCTTCCTGTTTGGCATTTCTTCTCAGTTTTAGCCTGATCCGCATTGCTACTCAAGTAGCGGCAAGCAACCGTGAAAAACTGGTGAAACTACGTATTAACCTGATAGCAGAAAGGTATAACTTAAGACTTAACTGCTTGGATCGCATCTCCACACGTAAGAAAGCCTCGCTACATTTTCCACCCTAATCATTTTTAGAGCATCATGACAGACTTCGACGCTACTGCATTATTAACGATCGATGGTACTTCGTTATCGCTGGGAACGGTTTTGCGATACTATCAGCTATCCGGTCGCTTGCTACCTTGGATTCGTGACATTGTTGAACAGCACATTATCTTCAGCGAGATTCAGCGACGAGATGATTTGAATGTCACTTTGGCAGAAGTTGAACAAGCTGCGGTTGAAGTGCGCGTTCAGCAGAAATTGACTGATGCGACGACTTTTCAGCAATGGTTGGATAGTCAGGGCATGAACTATGAACTATTCCAAAATCGGATCATTCTGAATCTGAAGCTGGAAAAGCTCAAGTCAAAAATTGCGGCTCCGAATTTGCAAGCTTTGTTTGATGAACAGAAAGCTGTGTTGGATCAAGTCGAAGTGACCTGTGTAGTATTTGCAGAAGAAGCCCATGCACATCAGTTCAAAGGACAGATTTCCGAGAGTCAAACCTTCGATCGATTAGTGAGCGAGTATACGATCGCTGATCCGCTGAAAGTGAGCGTGATGAAGAGTGCGATTCGATTTGGTCAATTGCCTGACAACGTGCGAGAAACACTGCGAAATGCAGCAGTCGGTGAGGTAGTCGAGCCGCTAAATATGGAACAGCGGTGGTGTGTATTCCGAGTTGAGCAATTTTTGCCTGCAACATTGGAAGGAGCAGTCGCGCGATCGCTTGAAGATCGATTGTTCCAGCAATGGCTAGTAGAGAAAGCACAAGAAGTAAATGTGAAGTTAGGCGCATCTGCTGAAACACCTTCTAATTCACTACTTGCAGCCGTATAAAGTTCCCTACTGCTTGAATTTGTGTGACCTCTGAGGCTCGATCGATTCCTCAGAGGCACGACTTTTGCGCGTTCACAATTTGGCTTTATTCAATTTTTTTCAGAGATACAGGAGCTTAGACCGTGGAACTCAATCGCGTAAATCGCTTGCAATCTGCACTGTTAGCTGAGCAAAGCTTACTAACATCGACTGCCTTATCGCCATTGAGCATTCCACTCAATCCTGGATCTCTTTCTGGACTATTTTCTAGGGCTTACCATTCGTCTCCTGAGCCGCGATCGCTGGTAATTATCGATAGTGCGATCGCAACCGATGAACGTCTATTAAAAGCAATCAACTCCGATCAAGCGATCGTCATTCTCGATCCGACTCAGAACGGAATTGATCAAATCAGCAATGTTCTAAGTCGATATCAAAATCTCGAAGCGCTCCACATCATTTCACATGGAAGTGCAGGACTATTACAGCTTGGTTCGACTGAACTGAGTTTAGACACGCTCGATCGTAATGCGGCACAGTTAGCAAGCTGGCAGAACGCCTTGGCTCCTGATGCTGATGTTCTGCTTTATGCGTGTAATGCTGCATTGGGATCACAAGGAAGTTTATTTGTTCAGCGTCTGAGTCAAATCATCGGAGCGGATATTGCGGCTTCAGATGATTTGACTGGCAATCAGAAGCTTAACGGCGATTGGATTCTTGAAGTTAGTACTGGCGAAATCGCTGCGAAACTGGCGATCGATACCGATGCGATCTCGCTTTACAATTCAACTCTAGCAGCCATTTCATCCACGGTTGTTCAAGGACTCAAGACTGGATTACAACAGTTCGCGACTTGGAGCGATCGCATTGAGACCTTATCAGCTTTCACCGCAGAAATTCCGGTCGTAGGTGACTCGATCGCAGAAGTAATTGATATCAGCTCACTACTCAAAAATCAGTTAGTTGATCCGTTGGTGAGCTATCTTGATACGGATACGACTCCCACCGTTGAAGAACTGACTAACCGGATTCGATCGCTCAGTGCAACCGTCGGAGATTTAACTTTCACGATCGATCCGAATTCGATCGCGAGTGCTTTACTCGGTAATGATCTGAGTTTCAATTTGAAGTTTGAAGCCATTCGTACGATCGCAACTGATTTCGATTTGGGAGAGCAAGCCGCGACCGATTTTGGCGTGAAGCTGAGTGGTTCAACAACAGTCGATCTCACTGGAAAAATTGTTTTTGATTTCACGTTCGGATATAACACGACCAATGGATTAGCACCTTCGGAAGCGTTTTATATCAAAGTCAACGAGCTATCTGCAAGCGCGATCGCACAAGCGAATAATCTGAATGTTGGTGTAGAAGTAGGCTTCCTGGGTGCAGAAGTGAAAAACGGAAGTCTCAGTCTCGATGCCAATCTCGCCGCAGAATTCAATGATCCGAATGCGGATAGCAAACTCACATTAGATGAATTGCAAGAAACCTCGATCGCAACACTCGTTTCACTCACACCAACGGGTGCATTAAATGTGAGTCTTCCCGTATCAGCGCAATTTGCAGGACTGTCACTTTCAGGAACACCCACTTTACGGATCACCGATGATAATGTATTTACGGGTGATCTTCCAAGCGTTGATGTTCAGGACTTTACACAACTGCTGAACTTCAAACAGCTTAAACCTGCGGATGTGGTGAACTTAATCCGTCAAGTTGGCGGGGCATTAGAAAACATCTCATCTGGCTTGAATCCAGAAGGCGGTATCCCATTTCTGAAAGAGGGAATCGATGCCGTTGTTGACTTTACGAAAATCATCAATGATTTGACCAGTGGATTCTTTGACGAAGTGATCAATGCGTCGCGGAATGCTGTTCAAACTGGTGTATTAAGTGCGGCTGCGAGCTTTGATCTCAAAATTAACAATGAAGCAGCAGTCACAATCACAGTCGCGCGAGATACCACGAATCAGGATCTCGATGATTTGGTCGCTGATGTGAATGCAGCGATCGCGGCTGCAAATCTAGCTCAAAGCGTTGTGGCAGAGCGATCAGGTAATCAACTCACCCTGAAAGCATTAAAATCAGGCGAAACGCTCTCGATTACAACAACCAGTAATAGTGTTGCTGCAACTGAATTGGGCTTTAATACGGGAACCAGTATCGCGGTTCAGAAGTTCAACACGATCCAAGAGCTAGTTGATGAACTGGTGATTCTCACTGGATTGAACAAAGCGGGGATTGATGCAGAATACGATGCTGCTAAAAATGCACTAACGTTCAGAATCGCTAAGAGTGCGGATTTTGAAAAATCTGTAGAGTTCGACTTCAGCCAAGATATCGATCTCGGTCTTGCAACTCTGAATTTGGCTGGAGGTGCGACTGGAAAATTTGAGGTGAATGCAGGCTTCAATTTAGGATTGGGCATCAATCTGAGTCCGCTCGGTGATGGGTTTGTCTTGACGAATTCGACCACGCTTGCAAGCTTGAACGCAAATGGAGGAGTCAACAACACAACAGGCAAAGCAGACATTAGAATTACGTTGCGCGATGGTAGTAATTTTGAAGTTGATTTTGATGGTGCAACGACTGTCGGTGATGTGATTAGCCGAATTAATACTGCGAGTAACGGTAAGCTGACGGTCAGCATCAATGCAGATAAAACCGCACTGAAATTAGTCGATAGTACGTCTGGAACTACTACTTTTACGATCGCTGCAATTAATGATTCGCTCGCTGGATTAGACTTGAAGATCGTTGGTTCAGATATCGATCGAGATGGCACGATCGTCGGCGATGCACTCCACGGAGACAGCTTCAGCAAACGAGTCTTTTTCACCCAAGACAGTAGTATCTTTGCGAATGCGAAATTGAGCGCAGATAATATTGGACTGTCCGCAGCATTGTCGATTTTAGAAATCGGAATTGATAACGGAACGGCATCATTGGAGATTGATGCTGCTTTAGGGTTAGAAGATCCGACTCCGGGTGATTTGGGCATTACGCTAAATGACTTGCTGAGCAATACGAGTTCGATCGGCGATTTGATTGATCCAACTTTCCAGGTAGATGGCGGAATTACCTTACCGATCGCAATTGATGGACTGTCCGATTTTGGTTTAGCACTGGAAGACCAACCTCAGCTTTCATTTGCCTTCACGCTCGATCCGCTGGCGACAGAAAAGCTCAAAATGACTGCCACCGCAGAAGGGTTTAGTCAAATTGTCGATCGCTTCAAGAACTTCTCGGTGAAAGATGTTCTCACGTTAGTGGGTAAAACGATCGATTTTCTGCTCGATGAAGATAACAAAGCACTCAATACCAAGCTGCCATTAGTTGATCAATCCCTGAATGAACTACTCGGCTTCCTCGATCCGATTCAACAAGCTTACGGTGAGATTCAAGACAAGATCGAAGGAATCAAATCGCTCTTGTCTAATAAACTCGCTCTGATTCGGACAGAATCAACCAAGCCAGGATTTGCAAATTCCCTTTCTGAAGAAACTCGTGAGCAGCTTGCTCAAGCATTAGATCTTTTAGAGGGTGCAGTTCAAAAGATTCCAACGGGTGTCGCTGCACTCGCGAATGGGATTCCGTCTCAAGTCATTAGCCGAATGGGACAAGTTCGGAGATTGTTAAACAGTCTACCGAATTCAGTCGATAAGACCGCGATCAAAGCTGCATTTAGTGGATTCACGGCAGAACTTCCATCCGCACAAACGATCGCGAAATTTCTCTTTGAATCGTTTGGTTTTGACTTCCCAGAATTTGGAGCTGCTGTTGCACAAGTCCGCACTGATCTAAATGCTGCGATTCAGTCGATCAATGGAGCCGATGAGCTTGAAGATGCTTTAGCACTAATGGATCAAGCAATCAGCCAAAGCAATCCATTCACGATGACCCAGGCTTTCGCAACATTGAAGGCTGGAATTAAGTCACTCTCTAGCAGCTTATCAACGAATGATCTGAACACACTTAATGATATTCTCGCGGACTTCTCGAAAGCTGTTCCTCAGCGATTCTCATTGTCGTTTAGTGATGATGGAGAACTGCTATTTGGATTTGACTATGACATTGCTCAATTCGAGAAACAAGACATTCCGCTGAACTTCTCACTAGAAGATCAAGGCGTATCAATCCCGATCGACTTCCGCACCGAAGGCAAGATTAACATGTTCCTGGGTGCAAGTCTAAGTCTCGGATTTGGGCTAGAATTTCTCACTTCATCTCCGTTTGTTCAACCGTTTATTCAAGCTTCGACAGGTTTAGAATTGTATGCCAAATTTAACGTCGATAGCTTTGGTGCGACAGTTGGAATCGGAGGTGTAGAAGCAAGTTTAGGCAACGGTGCAGGAACACTTTCCCTTAAAAATGGCACTGATCCTGCAACATTCAAAGTCGGATTAAAAGATCCGAACACTGACGGCAAGATTCTCTTCTCGGAATTGGGACTCAACAGCATCGAGTTTACAACCGAGGGCAGAATTGATGTCACTTTACCGATCGCACTTGCAGGCGTAGAAGTCGGTGATGTCATTGCAGAGTTACCCGATCTGACCGATTTCAGCACGTTCAAACTCGAAACAAATGGACTGCTGAATAGTCTCGCAACAGGTAAACTCGACTTAAACACACTATTAACTGGAATTGATCTCTTCCTAGCGGTGTTGCAGAAAGGACTTGAGGGAGATGTTCTGAAGCAATTACCGATCGTGGGTAAAAACCTTGATCTCGGTGGTGCAGGTTCATTCATCAAAGACTTACGCGAAGAGTTTCTTGCTCCCCTGCGCGAACTCGTTCAAACGGGACCCACTCAGATCGAAGAAGCAATTCAGAAAGTTATCTATGACAACCTCAATCCGTTAGGCATTCTCATTCTCACAGATGTGAACAGTGATGGTGTTACTGACTTTAAGGATGTTGCTGTTTCAGTTGATATCAATACTGGCGAACTCACGATCGATTTCCGCATTGGGGGTACAAGCACGTTTGAAACTGATTTTGACCTCGGTTTAGAAGCCTTTGTCTTTGATTTCAAAACCTCTGGTGGCGTTGAACTTTCTCTAGGATATGAACTACAAATCGGATTCGGAGTCAATCTCACCGAAGGCTTCTATCTGCGAGTTCCACAAAACGAAGCAGATTTTAAGTTCGATCTAGGCGTTAACCTCAAAGATGGAACAACGATTGCGGCTGATTTATTCTTACTGAATGTTGCTGCGACAAATAAATTCCTGAGTGAAGCCAACGACAACAAGGACTATAACCGAGACGGCGATAAAGCTGACACCTTCCAAACCGGGATTAATGGTGAAATTGGTTTTGATCTCGTTGATCCAAATAGAGATGGCAAACTGCTGCTTTCCGAGCTTCGAGATGTGAAGGTTGCAGCAACTCTAAATACAAGTGCAATTGTCTCGCTGAATCTGCAAGCAGGTGTAGGTCAAGCCGATAGTCCTTTACCGAAAATTAGTGCGGATCTCTTCGTTGAATGGTCGTTTGAGAAAGGATTTGGTGCAGCCGCAGGAACAGGCGAATCACGAGCACCGATCGTATCACTTAACAATCTGGGCTTGGATTTAGGCGACTTCATGACTCGTGCAATCAAGCCGCTGCTAGAAAATGTCAATGAGTATCTTAAGCCGATTCGCCCGGTGTTGGACTTGATGGAGAAAGAGCTTCCGGGAATCTCTGATCTGTCCAAAATGGTTGGGCGCGGACCTGTAACTTTTATTGATGCGATCCGACTGTTCGGGCGTGGCGGAGAAACGATCGCTCGCTGGTTAAACATTGTGCGATCGATTGATTCATTCATCCAAGAATCTGCTGAAACAGAAGGCAATATTTTCATCAATTTCGGTGACTTCAACTTCAGCCAAGACTTACGAAAAGCAGGCGAGATTGAGCTAAGTAGTGGTAGCTTCAGCGGTGGAGTTTCGAGCGTTGATGACTCGCTGAATCGTCTGAACGGGGGAACAGGTACAGGAACAGGCAGCACTGGGGCGATCGATAAACTCAAAGGCTTATTCGGAAAACTCAGACAGATTGGTCTTGACTTCCCATTATTGAGCAATCCTGCAAATGTTCTTGGCTTATTCACTGGAAAAACGGTTGATCTGGTGACTTGGAAAATGCCGGAACTTAAAGCCGAGCTTTCCTTCTCTCAAAGCTTTGGTCCGATCATTCCGCCGATTCCATTGTTTGCCAACATTGGCGGAACTTTAGGGGTCTCAGCAAACTTCTCGATCGGCTTTGATACTCGCGGGATTCAGACGGGTAACTTCCTGGAAGGCTTCTATTTTGGCGATCGCGCAAATGTCTTCACCGGAACTGACATTTCAGAAGTCACGCTCTATGCAACCTTCACCGCAGGCGCTTCACTGTCCGCTGGTGTGGCTCAAGCAGGAGTTGAAGGCGGTATTCGAGCGAACATTGGCGCAAACTGGAACGATCCGAACGACGATGGAAAAATCTACATTGATGAACTGCTTTCGACTCCGATCGCGTGTGTTTTCGACCTATCTGGCTCACTGAGTGCGTTCCTCCGAGCTTATGGACGCATTGGAATCGATACCTTCTTCGCTGGCTTTATCACGCTGTTTGAAGCCAATATTACGATCGTCGATATCACGCTGCTTGACTTTAACCTCAGTTGTGAAGAGCGAGCGAAACCCCCAATCCTGGCAGAAGTCGAAAATGGCGTGATGAAACTCAACGTGGGCGATCGCGCTTCAAGACGCGGTGACGGTCAAACCGATGGCGATGAGAAATTCGCCTTGAGACAGCTTGAACCCGGCAAGATTGAAGTGACTTATGCAGGACATACTCAGGTTTATAGTGGTGTTACTTCGATCGAGGGTGATGGCGGACAAGGGAATGACTCGATTCTGCTTGATGAATCGATCACGGTGAGCGCGACACTCCGAGGTGGGGCGGGTAATGATAACCTGCGAGGCGGTTCTGGTAACGACAATATCTTCGGCGGGGCGGGTAATGATCAGTTAGCAGGTGGAGCAGGAAACGATACCCTCGAAGGTGAAGATGGGGATGATCAACTGATCGGCGGTGCAGGCGAGGATACCTTGCGTGGTGGAGCAGGCAACGATAATTTATCCGGTGACACAGGCGCGAATGATACTGCGATCGCATTCAGAGATAGTCTCGATGGTGGAGACGGTAACGATAACATTCGAGGCGATGCGGGCGATGACGAAATCACAGGCGGTGCAGGTCGCGATGTGATCTTCGGAGGTCGCGGCAATGATACGCTACGCGGCGGTGATGACAATGACTTGATCGAAGGGGGCGCGGGTGCAGATCAACTCTTCGGAGATGCGGGCGACGATGCACTCTACGGAGATTCTACAACCGCTCCAGATGCCACTCAAGATGGCGACGATACGGTTCGGGGTGGTAGCGGTAACGATACGATCGAAGATCTCAGCGGTAACAATCAACTGTTTGGAGACGATGGCGATGATCAACTCAAAGCAGGTAGCGGAACCGATTATCTTGAAGGGGGTACAGGTAGTGATAAGCTTTGGGCGGGTACAGGTGTCGATCGCTTAGTTGGAGGTAGCAGTACTGCAACAGTCGGAACGCTAGACGGCGATGATGAACTGTACGGCGAAGCTGGCAACGATATTTTGATCGGGGATCATGGCACGATCGCGAACAATGGCACAGTTGCTCCAATTGGTGGAGCGGGAGCCGATAAGCTCTACGGTGCAGAGGGCGATGATATCCTGTTCGGTCAAGGTGGCGATGACTTGCTTGAAGGTGCAGCGGGGAATGATGCACTGTTCGGAGGTCAGGGCGCAGATACTTTACGCTCTCAAGAAGGCAATGACTATCTTGAAGGTGGTGCGGGTAGTGACATCATCAATGCAGGAATTGGTAATGATCTGATCATTGGCGGTTCTTCGACGTATCTTCCTGAAGGTGGTGCAGATGGTAACGATACAATCACCGCCGCAGAAGGCAATGATATTGTTCTCGGTGATGATGCGCGGGTTCTGAATAGCAGCAATCAGGCGGTGATCTCGATCGCGCAACTGAGCACGATCGAAACGAATGGTGGCTCTGGTGCGGATACCATCTTTGGTGGTGCGGGGAATGACATCATCTTTGGTGGCGGTGGCGCGGATAGCTTAATCGGGGATGCCGATGGGGTTAGCGGTGATGACATCATTGTGGGCGACGAAGGTAGCTGGAGCGCAACACAGATTCGAGCGATCGCAGGTTCCGGTGGTGCAGACACGATCACAGGCAGTGGTGGTAACGATATCTTGCTGGGTGGCGATGGCAACGATACGATTTCAGGTGATCTGGGCGAAGATATTTTAGTCGGTGATAACGGTCAAATCACCCGCACTCAAGCTGGTGTCGTTACGCGCATTCAGACTGCAAGCCCGAATACTGGCGGGAATGATACGTTATCGGGCGGCGACAATGCAGATGTGATTCTGGGTGGCTCTGGAGATGATGGTATTACGGGTGGGACTGATAATGCGATCGACATTCTCTTGGGTGACAATGGCGTTGTTGTTCGTGCAGACGGTAGCCCAGAAGCAAATGATATCTATTCCACAGATGAAAGCATTGGTGGTGCAGATACAATCACGGGTGGATTGGGCAATGACGTGATCATGGGTGGCGCAGGAGCCGACCAACTCACAGCAAACGAAGGGGATGATATTGTTCTCGGTGATAGTGGGTCTATCACTCGGAATGCTGCGAACGCGATCGAAACAATCGAAACCCGTGTCTCAACTCAAGGTGGCGATGACACAATCGCGGGTAATGACGGCGATGATATTCTGATCGGCGGTGCTGCGAATGACATGATTAGCGGCAATCTGGGACGCGATATGATCATCGGCGATGGTGGACGTGTTCGATACACAAATAGTGCTGTTGCTCGGATTGAGACTATTGAACCGACCGCAGGCGGTAACGATATTCTCAACGGCAACGAAGCGAACGATATCATTCTCGGTGGCTCTGGAAACGACACGATCGCTGGCGGAAGTGACGATGCGATCGACATTCTCCTCGGTGACAATGGCGTTGTTGTTCGTGCCGATGGTAGTCCCGAAGCGAATGACATTTTCTCAACCGATGAAAGCATTGGTGGTCAAGACACAATTACAGGCGGCTTAGGCAGTGATGTGATTGTGGGAGGAGCCGGAAACGATCAGCTTACAGGCGACGAAGGCAATGATCTGATTGTGGGTGATAGTGGCTACATCACTCGAAATGCAACAGACAGCATTGAAATCATTGAAACTCGTGTATCTACTGAAGGTGGCGATGACACGATCGCTGGGAATGATGGCAGCGACATTCTCATCGGTGGAGCCGCGAACGATACAATCAACGGCAATGCAGGATTAGATATCTTGGTCGGTGATGGAGCGCAGATCACGATTGCAGATGGCGCGGTTCTACGGGTTGCAACGGCTGAACCGACTGTGGGCGGCAATGATGTGCTGCGAGGGGATGCAGGAGCAACCATTGCTCTAGGCGGAACAGGCAACGATACGATCGAAGGAAGTACCGAGGACGCGACCGATGTTTTACTGGGTGATAACGGGGTTGTCGTGTTTGCAGATGGTAGCCCAGAAGCGAATGATATCTATTCCACCGATGCAGAAAATGGTGGTGTTGATGCGATCGCAGGCGGACTTGGAAATGACATCATTATCGGGGGTGCAGGTGGTACGGATCAAGCGGGTATCGATGGCGATTCGCTGCTGGGTGGTGAAGGAAGTGATATTGTCGTTGGCGATCACGGTTACATCACGATCAACGATGCAGGCAATGTCGAGAAGATCGAGACCCTCTTCCCAGATCAAGGGGGCGACGACACGATCAAGGGCAATGCAGACGCTGATTTTATCTTTGGCGGATTTGGTAACGACGAGATCACAGGTGACACAGGCGATGATGCGATTTTAGGCGATGGCGGCAGTATCAATTTCTCTGCCACGATCAACGGCGTGAATTCATTCATGGTGATTGAAACCCGCAATTCTGAATTGGGAGGCAATGACACGATCGAAGGCAACGAGGGCGATGATGCGATTCTAGGTGGCGCAGCAAACGATACGATCTTCGGTAATACGGATGACGATATCATCTTGGGTGATCATGGCTTCCTTGTTGTCGATTCCAGCAGAGGCGAAATTGACCGGATTCAATCAAACAGCCCAGAACTCGGTGGTAATGATGTGATCGAAGGCAATGAAGGGGACGATCGTATTCTCGGTGGTGCTGGAAACGATGACATTCAAGGCAATGCCGGAGAAGACATTATTTTAGGTGACAATGGAACGTTGCCTTATGTCTTAGTCAATGGCGAGAATGCTTTAACAGTGATCACAACTTCTGATTCTGAGTTTGGCGGCGATGATGTGATCAAAGGGAATGAAGGGGACGATCGCATTCTCGGTGGTACTGGAAATGACGATATTCAAGGCAACGTAGGCAAAGATATCATTCTCGGTGACAATGGCGTTCTTTCATATCTGGTCGATCAAAATCCGAATACATTGGATACGATCGAGGTTCTTTCACCCGAAGTTGGCGGTGATGACCTGATTGCCGGAAATGAAGACGATGATATTGTGATTGCGGGAGTAGGCAGCGATCGCGTCACCGGAGATGCGGGAAATGATTTCCTTGCTGGAGACAATGCTGAAATCCTTCTAGAAACAGGACGCATTCGACAGTTCAATAGCACCTCTCCAGAACTTGGAGGTGATGACACCATTTTTGGCGGCGAGGGTGTGGATCTGATTCTGGGCGGATTTGCTCAGGATAGTCTCTACGGCGACGCGGGCAACGATCGCATCTTAGGGGATAATGGTCGATTTGATTTTGCTTTCGCAGGTGACAGCGTTGTTCGTGCCGATAGTGATCTATCAACCTTGGACATCATTACTACAACTGATCCAAACTTTGGTGGAAATGACATCATCTTTGGTGGCACAGGTGAAGATCAACTCTTAGGCGGTACAGGCGAAGACTTCATTGCAGGCGATAACGGCGTTGATCCGAACGTGCTGGCTTCGGGCGAATGGTCGATCGTCGGTCAAGGTGATTTTAACGGCGATGGGCGAGAAGATTTAGTTTGGCGCAACCGAGTTCGAGGCGATGTCGCGGTTTGGTTGATGAACGGCAAGGATGTGCTGGATTTCGCGATCGTAGCTCCTGGAGTTCCGTTGAATTGGGAAATCGAGGGCGTTCATGACTTGAATAATGATGGAAAAGCAGACTTGATCTGGCGCGAACAAATTCAAGGCGGAGTCGCGGTCTGGCTGATGAATGGTAAGCGGGTGATTGATGGTTCATTAGTGCCGAGTATTCCGTTGAATTGGTCGATCGTCGGTGTTCATGATTTGAACAATGATGGAAAAGGTGATTTGATTTGGCGTGAGAAATTCCAGGGTGATGTCGCGGTCTGGTTGATGGACGGCAAGAACGTGATTGATGCTGGACTCGTTCCTGGTATTCCGTTGAATTGGTCGATCTCGCACATTGGCGACTTGAACAATGATGGGAAAGCTGATCTAATTTGGCGTGAACAGTTCCAAGGTGGGGTTGCTGTCTGGTTGATGGACGGCAAGAACGTCATTGATGGTTCATTAGTGCCGAGCATTCCGCTGAATTGGACGATCGAGCATATTGGCGACTTGAACAATGACGGCAAGGTAGACCTGATTTGGCGTGAACAGTTCCAAGGTGGGGTTGCTGTCTGGCTGATGGATGGTAAGAACGTCATTGATGGTTCATTAGTGCCGAGTATTCCGCTGAATTGGACGATCGAGCATGTGGGCGACTTGAACAATGACGGCAAGGTAGACCTGATTTGGCGCGAACAGTTCCAAGGTGGGGTTGCTGTCTGGCTGATGAACGGCAAGGATGTGATCAATGGCTCGTTGATTCCGAGCATTCCGCTGAACTGGTCGATTCAAACCGTTGGCGATTTGAACAATGATGGCAAAGTAGACCTGATTTGGCGCGAACAAAGCGGAGATGCAGTGGTTTGGATGATGAACGGAATTGATGTTCAAGATGCTGCTTTCTTTAGTGAGCGATCGATTGCAACCTCAGATAATACGATTCCATCTGATGACTTATTGATGGGCGACCATGGCATTGTTTACCAGTCACTTCAACGCGATCGCAATTACATCTCAATCCATACCCAAGCAAGCGACGGCGGCGGTAATGATAGTCTTTACGGTAATCAAGGCGATGATATTCTGCTCGGTCAGCAAGGGAATGACGACCTGAATGGCAATGAGGGCGAGGATGACATGATCGGTGGTCACAATGTGATCGGGGGTGCAGATGGCGACGATCGCATGGATGGTGGCGCGGCTGCGGATGTAATGATCGGCGACAATGGCACGATCACTCGTCGCTTCGTGAATGGAGCTGAAGAGCGATATGTTGCACCGTTTAACAGTGTGATTCGGGATGTGACTCGATTTGATGATGTCGATCGCATCGGTGGCAATGACACAATGAACGGCGGTGCGGGGGATGACATTATTCAGGGACAAAGAGGCGACGATCGCATTGATGGTGGTGCTGGTGATGATGAACTGTACGGTCAACTCGGCGATGATTACATCACAGGCGGTGACGGTCAAGATACGATCCTGGGCGATGTAGGAATTATCTCGCGTGATTACAATCCGGATGGTACAGCGAGAGTGAACTTGAATGGTTCTTGGCATCGCGATGTGATTCTCACCGATGTCGGTCGCTTGTCGGGAATTCTGAGTGGAATTCAGCCCGGACAGTTCCAGAACCCTGATTTACTCTTGCTTGCGGGTGAGTATGATGCGGCAGGCAATAAAGTGATCGAAGCAGGTCAGTGGAAGCTTTCCAACTCTCAAGTATCACTGTTTGCGGATGGCAATGATGCGCTCGATGGTGGCAACGGAGAGGATGCAATCTTCGGTCAGCGTGGAAACGATGTCATTCAAGGCGGATTGGGCAACGACTACATCGAAGGAAATGCGGGGAACGATCGTATTGATGACCAAGGCGGCGATGACTTTATTATTGGGGATGATTCGGTCAATCTGATGCCGTTTAATGCAGAACTTCCGACTGTAACTCGCGGCATTCACTTAATCGAACAATCGGTGAATCTGAACTTAGAGCTAGGCTTGTTCGGAACAATTGTGACTCCGAATATGACGCTGATTCCGAAGCCGTTCTATGGATTGCTGCCGACTCTGACGCGATCGCAATCTCTGAAGCGCGACAATTCACCCACTCCGATCATTGATGTGCTCCGTCGCGCAAACGGAAATACATTGAAGCCATTTGTCTCGGTCGTTCCGAATGCGGTTGACCATCTGGATCTCTTAGCAGGCAATGATCAAATTGCAGCGGGTGCTGGTTTAGATACGGTTGTGGGCGATAACTATATAAATACGGTTCCATTGAGAACTGGAATCGGTTCGATTGATCAAAGCTTTGATCTAATGACGCGATCGCTTTACCACTTGATGTACGACTTACAGAGCTTGGAACTCGCGATTACAGGTCGAAGTGGAGCGCAACCGCAAGAATTGACTGTGGGTGGTGATGTGATCGATGGCGGTGACGATCGCGATTTAATCATGAGCGATAACGGAGTCGTTCTGAGCGGAATGATCGTCAAGTCTCCAACCGATGCCGCAATCTTGAGCCAGCAAATTCTTGATTTACAGCAAGTCCTCACCGCGTTTAATGCGACTGTGAATGCGGTTTCGGCTCCGCTCGGTGGAACCACCACTCAACCTTACACGTTCGCGATCGGGAACGATACGGTGAGCGGTGGTAGCGGAGACGATAAGCTGTTCGCAGATGATTCGCTGATTCTCGAACCGATCTTCCGTAATCCAAACTATGTCCGAGGTTCGTTCTGGAACTATGCACTGATCGGAGCGGATAAGGCTGCTCGATCGGATCTGCGACAGTTTAATCTGAAGCTTGGTAACGATCAAATGAGCGGGGGCGATGGTAACGATTTGATGATTGCAGGGTATAGCAATTTGATTCTGCCACTCGTCGATCGAGCACCTCAAACGAATGCAGAGCGGATTCAACTGCAACGAGACTTAGAACTCTTGTCTGAAGATGCGAAAGTTTTCATTCGTGACCTTCACACAACGACGCATGGCATTAACTATCCGAGCGCGAATCAGTTGCATACATTGACTGCGGGTAACGATCGGATGGAAGGCGATCGTGGTGACGATATTATGGTCGGGGATAACATTACCTTGATGATGCCTGTAATCAATCGCCAGCTTGATCTCAACTTTGAATTGAACAAGAGCTTCTTTGACTACAGCGACGAAGAACACAACTTTATTCAAGTGATGCCGCATCAATACAATTTCATCTATCGGATTCCAGGATCTGCGATCACGCAACTCGCTGAAGATACGATGCTCGGCGGCGATGGCAATGATATTCTGTTCGGTCTAAGAGGCATCGATCAGATTGCTGGTAACAATGGAGATGACTATCTCTTTGGTGGCGAAGAAAACGATGGACTCGATGGCGGTGCAGGAACTAACATTGTTCGTACAACCAACCCCAGTGCAGCAGATTTAACCGTGATCAATCCCACGATTCGGACACTGCTCCTGAACTTCCTGAGTCCAACGCTGCAAAGAACGATCGTCGAACTCGATCAAGCGAAGAATGATTTATCGATCGATGGAGATCTGCAAATTAACTTCCCGGATTAAGCTGCTTCCGCTGGGCGATCAATTTCAACAATCGCCCAGTGAATAGGATTGCGACAACTGCGATCGCGATCGATTGTCCAATCCACAATCCGTTACTACCCAATCCAAAGTGGAATCCGAGCAAATACCCAGCGGATAATCCAACGCCCCAATAGCCTAATACATTCAGCACCATCGGAATTTGAGTATCTTGCAAGCCTTGTAGGGAGCCGTATACCGCTTTCTGGAAGCCGTCGAGTACTTGTGCGATCGCAGCAATCACTAACAATGGAATGGCTAACGAAATAATCGTTGCATTCTCTGGATTCTGAACATCGAGATAGATACCGATGATTTGTTTCGGGAATAAGAGAAATGCGATCGACACTCCAGACATAAAGAGAAACGTGATTCCCAAACTTACCCAGGTTGCTTGCTGAATGCCAAGAATGTCCTTTTTTCCCAACCATTGACCGACTCTAACCGTCGTAGCGAAAGAAATTCCGAGCGGAACCATGAAGATCACGACGATCGTTTGAAATACAATCTGATGAGCCGCTAATGCCTCGGTTCCCAATGTTCCCATCCAGAACGTCACCACCATGAAAAAGCCTGTTTCCAGTCCAGAAAATAAACCGATCGGAACACCGACCCAAGCGAGTTCTCGCAAGATTTTAGGACGAATTCGATGTAACTCCTGAAACACTCGATAGTCTCTTAACTTGGGATGCAGCAAGATATACAACGCCAAGGATAAGAACATTCCCCACAGTGCGAACACACTTGCGAATGCTAATCCTGCAAGCCCCATTTCTGGAAATCCAAACTTCCCAAAGCCTAAGATATAGTTCCAAACAATATTAAATGCGGTTCCTATTACTACAATGATCATCACTGGACGAGCTTGAGAGAGCGCAGAAACCATTGCTCTTAATGCGGCGAATCCAACTGCTGGAAACAAGCCCCACCGCATAATATCAAGATAAGTATTCGCAAGCCGAATTGTCGTTTCCGTTTGTCCAGTGTGAATCATCCAGCGATCGAGATGTCCGGTCACTATCATCATCGGAATTGCAACGATCAAAGATAACCAAATTCCTTGACGTGCAATCTGCTGAATTCTCGTTGTTTGTCCTGCTCCAAATGCCTCTGCAATCAAGGGACTCACCCCCATAACCATCCCGGCTGTCGTGGTCATGATGGATAGATAAATAATGGCTGCGAGTCCCCCTCCCGCCAAGACATCGGCTCCCATTCTGCCCATCATGATCGTATCTGCGAATCCGGTTGCAGATTGAGCGACTTGAGCACTTGCTAAAGGAACTGCGAGCTTTAGGAATTCTCCGATTTCAGTTTTAATTCGATTCGATAGTTGCATAGTATCCATAGTGAGAGTTCCTAGGCTTCTAAGTTAGCGATTAATCGATCGAGCTTCCTTTCCCATTTGGCATAAAAAAGATTGATCCAACCAGAAACAAAGTTCCTTCTGAAAGATGTAGCAGCGACATCAATGAAAATCGACTCACAATCTCAGAAGTTGCATCAAACATGAATAATCCTGAGCCAATGACAAAGAGCCAGCTTGCAATGAGAATGCGTTTTTCCATGATGTGATGACGAGTTGTAAATCTACTACAGTACAATCTAAGGAAAAGAGAAGGTTTGGGCTATCTGAATCTTGCGCGATCGTCAAAATCTTGCTGTCATTTTGAAAAATCATGGCAAACAGCGCTCATCTCCCTGATCCTCTAGCTCCGATCGCGTCGAGTGAATCCCTCGGCTGGACACCGCTGCTTGTTGAAGAGTTCCAGCAGCCTCCTGGCGGTGTAGACGTTCCCGAATCTTATGCAGGTCATTCGATCGCGCTCTGTCTCGCTCCTCGCCCACATCGAATCCAGCAAATCATTGGCGACGAGCGTTATATCGGACTGTATTCAAGAGGCGATATTTCCATTACTCCGGCTGACATTCCCGCGACTTATCGTGCAGAGGGAGATGATCACTTTTTGCACGTCCAAATTCCTGCCGAATTTCTCAAGTCGATCGCGCAAGAAGTCGAACTCGATCGCAGTGAATTGATGACTAATTTTCGCATCCGTGACCCGCAGTTAGAACAGACGTTGATGTTGCTGCGGGCGGAATTGCACAAGGGAGATCACCGAATTGGCAGGCTCTACGCTGAGTCACTCGCGAATGTTTTAGCCGTTCATTTATTGCGTGAATATTCTAGTGTTCCGCCTCGTTTTCCGATGTATGAGGGAGGGTTAGGCGATCGCAAGATTTTACAAGTTTCAGAATACATTCAGGCTCACTTAGACCAAGATTTGAAACTTTCTGATCTGGCGACTATTGCCGGAATGAGCCAGTTTCACTTCGGTCGAATGTTCAAGCAATCACTCGGAATTTCGCCGCATCAATATGTCTTGCAACAACGAATCGAACGGGCGAAACAGTTGTTGAAAGGATCGAAATTGTCGATCGCAGAAATTGCCTTGCAATGTGGATTTAATAGCCAGAGTCATTTAGGCAAAGCATTTCGAGCAGCGATCGGCGCGACTCCAAGCGACTACCGGAAACACTGAGCACCCCGATCAAAGACGCAGTATGATGGAATTCATCCACTGAGCGCATCTTATATGATTTCAGACGAACTTGGAAAGCAATTGCACGATCGCTCTACTCTCGGCGAAGTTCTGAGTGTGCTGGAAGAACAGCAACTCAACGTTTGGTATGACTATCAAGACCAAGTAGAGAGCGAGCTAATTTTGTCTTCTGTTTCTGATGGAAGTTTCTCAGAACTGCAAACTCAGATTGATCATTTGAGTTACAAATTTAACTAGGCTTCTCCTCATCCTGATGCGAAATGGTTGCACTTACCGCATCGACGAATTCTGTCACAGCTTGTACTAATGGCTTCGGTAGATGATTATGAAACCATCGGTAAACATACAACAGCGTTAAGCCATTCACTTTCTTTTCAGTAAACAGTTCTTCCTGTAATTCATTCAAATGTTCTAAAGCGCGATGTTTCATCTCTTTTGGAGCTTCTGCACTGACTTGGGCGCGGAGTTGATTGAAATTCTGCTGCAACGAACTAAGATCAGCTTGCTTGGTAGACATTTCCGCGATCGATGAAATGTACCCTGCATCCTGACTCACACTCGTCAGCGGAATCACTTTTAACCGATCTGCGTACTGTTTCTCGCGTCGAATCTGATCGAGCAATCGCCTGACCTGAGTGTTATCGGGTTCGATTGTATGCGCTTCTTCTAACTGTGCGATCGCATCATCATGTTCACCTAAACTATGTAGCTCTTCCGCATAGTCATACAATGCTTCGACATAGTTATCTCTGACTCGCACTGCATCAACTAAATAAGCACGGCGATAGTATTTCAGAGCTTGGGAGAACTCTCGCATTTCAGCTAAACTATCTGCAAGTTCAAACAATGCCTCAAAGTGATTCGGATTAAGCCTTAATGCTTCATTCAGTAAGCTAACGATCTTCGGAGTTGTGCCCCGAAGTCGTGCAATTCTCGCAGTTTCGTACAAGGTTTGCGCTTTCAAATCGAGGTCTTCTAGTTCCCGGAGTTCGCGGCGAATCGGGTGGCGTTGAACTAACCAGCGACGAACCATCTCGATCGACACTCGATAAGTCGTAATACTGGGTGGAATCGACTCTCGACGCTCTCTCGGACGAATTCCCGAACGGCTCCCAGTTCTCCTCAAGAATCGCCAGTCCACAAGATTATCCAAGCCATCACGGATCGATTCGGTTAGCTCTACACCACATTCCCGCAATAGTTCTAGCGGTTCGATTTCACTAAAATCTAGACTGGCAATGTCTGGACATTCAATCTGACGAACACGAGGAACTTCAGCCGCCGCAGAAAAGACGACTCGTTCCGGGAGCGGAATGCCTTCCCAGAACCAGCCTAAGCCACCTTCACCGAGTTCGATCGCGCGGTCTACATTGGCTCTGACATCCGATCGCGTCACTCTCCAGCGATCCTCGGTTCGAGCATGGGTGAACAATGCAAAACAAATCACCTGAGTGAAGTACGGATGACCTGCGGAGAGTTCGAGAATCGCATCGATCGCATCTAAGTCATATTCCAACAATCCTTTTGCGGGAACTGTGATTAATTGTTCTGCGCTTCGTCGATCGAGCAATCCGACTTCCTGATTCGGAGCTTCCCGGAACAAACTCAACATCACAGGCAAATCATCTAACTGTCTTCCTACGACCGGAATTAGATAGAGATTCGGAGACTCATAAACTCCAGCTTGCAAGTACTTAAACAAATGATCTGCCGCATCATCCACGTCCTGATTGTGCAATGAATCGAATTCATCGAGTAGCAGCACAATGTTCTCGACCGCTAGTTCTCGACGCAGATTGGGAATAAACTGTCGCAGAAACAATCGGGGATCACGCTGAAACTCTTTGATCGACAAAAGCTCAATTCGATCCTTAAGCCAATCGAATTGTTGCAGTGTATCTCGCGCTAATTCATACAGCACTTCACCCAGAGATTTTCGGCTATCTCCTTCGAGCGATAAGAGCACAAACGCGAAGTTTTTCAGGTCAATCGATCGAGGAATTTGCGCCAAGACCGAGGATTTTCCGATTCTCCGCTGTCCGTGAAGTAGAATGACTTGCGATCCCTGAAGCAAATTGTCGGTGATGAACTCAAATAAACGATCGCGTCCGAAAAAGCGATCGGGTTCCGTAATCGGACGACCAATAATATAAGGATTTCTTCGTTGCTCGATCGAGTAACTCATATAAGCTCGTTGCTTTAATCGCTCCGAATTAACCGAATCCAACGGGTAGGGCAGCAGTCAGTTTACCCAACCAAGCCAGAATTGTCGGCACTTCTTCTTTGTGTTGCCATAACCAGCGAATCGCGTTTGTCACCGTTTCCGCTTGGCGACGACTCATCAAATTCAGGAAGGTACGTTGCCGCGCTTGGAGGCTTTCCTCATCGCTATTTTCAATCTCCTTGACAACCCACCATTCCATCAGCGAGGATGCAAAGCGATATTGCTTTTTCCCCTCAACCAATCGGCAGACGACGACCCCACGTTCTTCGAGATCCCTTAATTCTCGCTCTTTTTGACTGAAAATAACATCCGTATCTCCGAGGTCATAACGTTTCTTCAGTAACCGTCCTTTGAGATGGGTCAGGGCAAGCAGCATCATCAGGGTTTGTTCGGTTTCATTGGAAAAGTTCCAGTTGTCCTCGAAATAATGTTCAGTGGCACGCTGAAATTCGCCCGCGAACGCATCGGGATCGGGCAGCCGATTGGCACGAAATTCTCGGAATAAAAGATACCCAGCGACTTGTAATAGGGCTGGACTTCCGCCCGCGATATCTCGAATGCCTTCTCTGAGTGCTGGCGTGAGGGGTAATCCCCCTAAAAGCGCGGCGGCATCGGTCTCACTAAAGGGTTTGAGCGGTTGAAACAGATAGTGATTGTACCAGGGAGATTCGCCGGGTTTGAGTCTGATCCCCGCTTCATTTAAACGACGCAAAGAAGTGACGACCGTGGCTAAATGTTGGCTTTCTTGGGAATGGGAAGCAAGATTGCGGCAATCACTCAGAAAATCAGCGGCATCTTCTTCGGTGTACTCGGAATTCACTTGTAGCGCGACATCATAATCGTCGATCAGCAAGAGGAGGAATTTATCTTTCTTGCCCAAGAGTCGGAGAATCGATCGTAGATTATCTTTACTCGCAGTCAGTCTTTCTAAATGCTTTTCTACTTCCTGCTGAATTTCCGGTTCATCGACGATCGCATCTTTGAGCACGAGAAAGACTTCATTCCAGAAATTTGCAGCGGTGAACGGCGACACACCGAGACAACTGAGCAGGACAATCACCGCCTTTGCTGGATCGTGTCCGCGAAATTTCCAGGTCTGCGGAGCGGCGATCATTTGGAGGAACGAAGTCTTTCCCATGCCTGAACCGCCCCATATTGCCAAATGTCCTCGACTCAGAATCTGATCGAATGCGGTCTCGATCTCGTTCGTTCTGCCGACAAAGAGCAGCGGCGAAACGGGTTTTCCAGGGACATAAGGATTTCTTAAGAAGACAGAATCGGTCATGGCAAATCAGAGGCGCGATCGTACGTGTTCGATCGTAGCGACAATTTCCTCGATCGTTTTATGCTTTTCCGACTTCTACCAGGGTTCGATCGATCGCTTTAATTCCCGCCAAATCCAAAATTTCAGGAATCAAATCTTCCCGCTTGACTGCCATCATGTGAACGCCTTGACAGAGATCTTTCGCCAATTTCACTTGTTCAGCGGCAATGAGCATTCCTTCTCGGAGCGGATCAGCGGCTTTTTCTAATCGATCAATAATATGTTCCGGAATGTTCACACCGGGAACCGCTCGGTTAATGAACCGGGCATTTTTCGCGGATTTAAGAAGGAAAATTCCCGCCAAGACAGGTTTACCGCAATCTCCGGCGATCTGAGTCATGAACTTGTCTAAGCGATCGAAGTCCGTAATCAATTGACTCTGGAAAAATTGCGCTCCGGCATTGACTTTCCGTTCAAATCGCTTCTGTAATCCTGACCAACTGCCACATTGCGGATCGACTGCCGCTCCAACAAACAGATCGGTTTCGCCATCAGTGAGCGTTTTATCGTTCCAATCGTTTCCGCTGTTTAGCTTTCCAATGAGTTGCAGCAGGCGAACGGATTCAAGTTCAAAAACGGCTTTCGCTTCAGGATGGTCGCCTGCCTTGACCGGATCACCTGTGAGTGCGAGAACGTTCCGAATTCCGAGCGCGTGAGCACCGAGCAGATCCGCTTGAAGCCCGATCGCATTCCGATCGCGACATGCAACTTGATAAATCGGCTCAATTCCTTGCTGTAATAACAATGCGGCTGAAACCAATGAAGACATCCGCATCACAGCCCGACTGCCATCGGTAATATTTACGCCGTGAACCCGTCCTTTGAGCAGGTGCGCCATTTGCAACATGTGAGTCGGATCAGTGCCTTTGGGGGGGGCGACTTCTGCGGTGACGAGGAATTCACCTCGTTTGGCGGCATTGCGGAGGGCGGACAAGGGGGCGTGACCGAGCGGATTCGAGAATTGCGGATAGGTCATGAGCGATCGCGAATTTGAGGGTTTCTTGGTCTAGGGTATCGGGGAATGCGAAGAATTTTGAAGTCGCTTGCCGAAACCTTTACAGAAAAAGCAGTGATTTCGCGCTTCAAAAGAAGAAATTCGTAATTCTACGGATCGCTTCTAGGTGGGTAAGGTGTAACCCATTGCTTTTTTCGCTTTAGTTAAGGTTCGGTTCGCAACTTCGGAGGCTTTTTCTCGTCCCGATCGAAGCACTGATTCTAAATAGCCTTGATCGGCTCGAATCGCGTGATATTTCTCCTGAATCGGGGTGAGCGCTGTGATCATCGTGTCGGTTAACAGAGGCTTGAACTGTCCCCAGCCCATGTCTTGACATTCGGCAGTGACTTCATCTTTCGTTTTACCTGACAAAATCATATAAAGCGTCAGTAAATTGGTACATTCTGGACGTTCAGGATCGCCGAAAGTCAAGCCGCGAATCGGATCAGTCTTACAGCGCTTAATTTTGTTGCGAATCACATCGGGCGGATCAAGCAGGTTGACTCGGCTGAGTTCTGACGGGTCGGATTTCGACATTTTTTTTGTACCATCGGTCAAACTCATGACTCGTGCACCGTCGGGCGGGATGAGCGCGTCTGGGCGTTTGAGGACTGGAGCATCCGGCGTGGTGAATTTGAAATTAAAGCGATCGACTAAATCCCGCGTCAGCTCTAAATGCTGTCTTTGATCTTCTCCGACCGGAACTTTATCGGGTTCGTACAATAGAATATCTGCCGCCATCAGAACGGGATACGTGAGCAATCCAGTCCCGACATCTTGACCTTGTTTGATGCGTTTTTCTTTGAACTGAATCATGTCTTCGAGCCAGTTCAGCGGCGTGATGCAGTTGAGCAACCAGGTAAATTCGGTATGAGCCGGAACGTGAGACTGCACGAAAATTGTCGTGTGTTCTAAATCGAGACCACAAGCGAGATAGAGTGCGGCAACCTCGTACGTATTTTCTGCTAGGGTATTGCGATCGTGCGGAACGGTGATCGCATGAAGATCCGCCAGAAAGAAGTAGTTCTCATACTGGCTTTGTCCTTCGACCCAGTTCCGAATCGCGCCCAAATAGTTGCCGAGATGAAGATTTCCGGTGGTTTGAACGCCAGAAAGAACCCGCTGCTTAGTCATATTCCCGAATCGCCTGTGATTTTCTCTTTTGCCATGATAGATGAGGGGTGACACTCAGCGTGTAAAGCGTCTGTCGCCGATTTTTCTCCCGTATTTTCCGAAATCTAAATTGCATCTTCATGGTAGATTTACATCTTTTAGTTTCGCTTCAAGAGTCAATTGTTGCAGAATGTTTCTAACCGATTTGATATTGTGAATGTTCATCGACTGATTTTTAGGAATTTTTTGTCCCTTCACGATTCCGTCTTCTTATGTCTGAACCCACTTCTTCCATGCCGATTCTGTCTGCTGAGTACGATCGCTCAACCGTCGAATTTGATGAACCGTTTGAACGCAGTCCGGTTCAATCTGAGTTGAATTACACTGATCGCTTTGTCGATCGACACATCGGAGTGCGCGGCGATGAAATTAGCGCGATGCTCTCAGTGTTGGGCTTGAACTCGATCGAGGATTTGATCGATAAAGCGGTTCCTCAAAGTATCCGAATCGAGCGACCGTTACAGATTGGAGCGGGTCGGAGTGAGTATGAAATGCTGAAAGAACTGAAAACGATCGCGTCGAAAAATCAGGTGATGCGATCGTTTATCGGCATGGGCTACTCGAATTGCATTACGCCTCCGGTGATTCAGCGCAACATTCTGGAAAATCCCGGTTGGTACACGCAATATACGCCGTATCAGCCCGAAATCGCTCAAGGTCGCCTCGAAGCGTTGCTGAACTATCAAACGATGGTGATGGATTTGACGGGGCTAGAAATCGCGAATGCGTCTCTGCTCGATGAAGGAACGGCGGCAGCGGAAGCAATGGCAATGAGCTATGGATTGGTGAAGAATAAAGCGAAGACATTTTGGGTGTCGAGTGCGTGTCATCCACAAACGATCGAGGTTGTTCAAACTCGTGCCATTCCGCTCGGAATCGAAGTCATTGTTGGCGATCATCGGGCATTTGAATTTGATACGCCGATCTTCGGAGCCTTGCTGCAATATCCCGCAACCGATGGCGCAGTGTATGACTATTCAGAGTTTGTCGATCGTGCTCATCAATCCGGAGCGCTCGTAACAGTAGCGGCGGATCTCCTGAGTTTGACGCTGTTGAAGCCACCGGGAGAATTTGGAGCAGATATTGCGATCGGGAATACGCAACGATTCGGAGTTCCGCTTGGATATGGCGGTCCTCATGCGGCTTATTTCGCAACCAAGGAAACCTACAAGCGGCAACTACCAGGAAGATTAGTCGGAGTCTCAAAAGATCGCAGCGGTCAGCCTGCTTTGAGATTGGCGCTTCAGACTCGTGAACAGCATATTCGACGGGATAAAGCGACGAGTAACATTTGTACAGCGCAGGTATTACTGGCTGTAATTGCGGGAATGTATGGTGTTTATCATGGCGCAGTTGGACTGAGAAACATTGCCGATCGCATTCATCGCATGACCGCACAATTGGCGATCGCACTTCGGCAAGCCGGATTTAAACTCGGATCAGAACCGTACTTTGATACGTTGCGGGTCGAAGTTCCGGGTAAAGCGGATCAGATTTTGGCGCAAGCATTGAAGCGGGGAATTAACTTACGCAGGATTGATGCAGAGACGATCGGCATTTCGATCGATGAAACCACTTCTCAAAGAGACTTACTCGATATTCTCAAGAGTTTTAGCGATCGTGCCACGCTGAGCGAAATTCCCAAACCTCAGATTCCTGCAAGTTTCGCCCGGACTTCGGACTATCTGACGCATCCGACGTTTTCGGCTTATCGATCGGAAACGGAATTACTTCGATATATGTATCGCTTGCAGTCAAAAGATTTGTCGCTGACTTCAGCCATGATTCCATTGGGATCTTGCACGATGAAGCTGAACGCGACCGCCGAAATGGTTCCGATCACTTGGGCAGAATTCGGACAGTTGCATCCGTTTGCCCCGATCGATCAAGTTCAAGGCTATCAAGACCTATTCAATCAGCTTGAATCGTGGCTTTCTGAAATTACTGGATTCGCGGGAATTTCACTCCAACCAAATGCAGGTTCACAAGGCGAATACGCTGGATTGTTGGTGATTCGACAGTATCATCTCAGTCGGGGAGATGCCGATCGCAATCTCTGTCTGATTCCACAGTCAGCACACGGAACGAATCCAGCGAGTGCAGTGATGGCAGGCATGAAAGTAGTTGCGATCGCGTGTGATTCCGAAGGCAATATCGATCTCGCTGACCTGAAAATGAAAGCAGAACAGCATCGGGACAATCTCGCTGCTTTGATGGTGACGTATCCTTCGACGCACGGTGTGTTTGAAGAAGGGATTCGGGAAATTTGTTCGATCGTGCATGAGAACGGCGGACAGGTTTACATGGATGGCGCGAACATGAACGCTCAGGTGGGATTGTGTCGTCCAGGTGATTTTGGGGCAGATGTTTGTCACTTGAACTTGCATAAGACTTTCTGTATTCCACATGGCGGCGGCGGTCCGGGAGTCGGTCCGATCGGGGTTGCAGCTCATTTGGTTCCGTTCTTGCCGAATCATTCTGTGATTCCGACTAGCACCGAACAAGGAATCGGGGCAGTGTCAGCCGCTCCTTGGGGTAGTGCGAGTATTTTGCCGATTTCGTGGATGTACATTGCAATGATGGGTGGTCGTGGATTGACTGAAGCGACTGAGATCGCGATTTTGAATGCGAACTATATTGCAAAACGGCTTGAGGGACACTATCCGGTGTTGTACAAGGGCAAGAATGGCTTGGTGGCACATGAATGTATTCTCGATTTGCGGGAGTTCAAGAAGAGTGCAGAAATCGAAGTCGATGATATTGCGAAACGGTTGATCGATTATGGATTCCATCCACCAACGGTGTCTTGGCCTGTGGCAGGAACGGTGATGGTTGAGCCGACTGAGAGCGAATCGAAAGCAGAACTCGATCGATTCTGTGATGCGATGATTGCAATTCGAGAAGAGATTCGGGCGATCGAGACTGGAAAGGTCGATCGAACGAACAATCTTTTGAAGAATGCGCCTCATACGGTGGCTGATCTGACTGCTGAGAATTGGGATCGTCCGTATTCTCGGAATGAAGCAATTTTCCCGACAGCTTGGACTCGCGCGAACAAGTTCTATCCGGCAGTTGGGCGGATTGATAATGCGTATGGCGATCGTAATTTGGTGTGCTCTTGCCTACCAATGGATGCCTACGAGGATTAGCCGTTCTAATACGAAATCCTCGTAGAGACGACCCGGCGGGTCGTCTCTACGTTATCGGGTAAACGCAGAATTGCTGGGTTGCAGGAATCGATTCAACAATCCGTAAAATTTTGATTCCAAATGCGATCGAACTCCGAATAACTCATGCGCTCCGAGCAATACCACAGCAATTTATAGAGTTCGATCGAATCCGCCGCCCCTTTTAGTCGATCGACGACTAGCGGCAGTTGTTCTTCGAGCAAGACATCTTTTAGATTTTCAACAATTCGTTTGTGCAAGGTTGGTAACGGTTGAAGCAACAGAGATAGAAGGATATTGATCGCGCTTTGATGTCCTGGTGAAAGGGTTGCCAAGCGATAGGCAAGACGACGCTGATTAATGGGATCAGTCGCTTCTGTTAATCGTTGTTCTAGAGTCGCGATCGTGCGCTCTAAATTCAGCGTCTTAGGCGGCTTTGTGCTGGTTGGTCTAGTTCTGGTTGGAAGAGCAGTCAGGACAGAAAGCGCGATCGTATTCTTTGAATCTAAAGCAATCAGATTTTCTGCGGCTTGCAATCTTAGAGTTGAATCTTGCGTTGATTTGATTAACTTCTCAAGTGTTAAAATCGCCTTCTCTAAATCAAGATTGTTCTTTCCTAAAATGTATGCAGCTTTACGCTGATATGTTTCAGAGTCAGTTGTATCTAAGATTGAATTGAGTGTTTCAAAAGCAATCGGATTACCTGGATTGATTTTTTCTAATTGATCGCAAACGTTTAATTTCAGCGTTATGTTATCGATCGCGTTCAGCGTTTCGATCATAGCTTTCACCCCATACAAATTACCTGGTTCGAGTGTTTTACCGAGTGTATAGGCGGCTGTCCAGCGAGCGAACAAATCTGGAGTTGAAGAAACGAATTGTTCTAAGGACGCGATCGCACTTTGTCGATCGGTTTGCAGTAATGCAATTCTCGCGCCTTCTCGAATCGGAGCTAAGGTCTCACTGCCAAATCGATGTTGAATGAGTTTTGTGAGGATCTGATCGAGTTGTTGACTTTGCGGAAATTCGGATAACCCTGATGCGGCTAAGAAAAAGGCTCGATGCGAATAGAAGCCATGAGAGCGATCGTCAAAATCAATTAAGGCTTGAATGAATGCTTCTTTTTGATCGACCGCTAAGTCAGTTCGACCGAGCCATAGGAAAATTACTTCGCGCCAATGCGATTGGAAAATTGCGAAATGCTCGAAGAAAAAGCGCCAATCGTCGATCGCTTGTGCTGCAAAATATTCCTGAAAACTAGAATGATAAAACGCATAAATCTTTTCCCCATTTACCGTTGCAACTTGATTGAGCCAACCGAGTTGAAGGGCTAAAGGCATCAAATCGATTGCATCCCCGAACGCTTGTTGAACGAACGAATAGGGTAAACGAAACCGCGTTTTAGGTTGCGATAAAGCGCGGAGTGCAACTTGTCCTAATGCGTAATTGAGTTGTCGTCTTTGAGCCGGAGTCGTCGGAAAATAGTCTTGTTTCCAATCGTAGATTGTCTCTACAAACTGTTGATATAAAGTTGCTTTCGTATGGGGTAATGCACCTTGATTCAGCGACCAAGATCGGCACATTAATGCAAGTCTTAAAGGATTTCTCGCCGCATCTCGAATCCGTTTGCGTTCAGGTTTGTTTAATTCTTGACGAAGACGATCGCTTAATTCTGGATTCTTTTGAAACCATCGATCGATAAATTCCCCAGCCTGTTCTCGAAAACTCAGATTCTGATAGGTTGTGAACGTTTCTAAGGAATTCTTGCCGTTATCCCAAACATTCGATCGACAAGTTAAAACGATATGAGCATCAGAAATCCAGCCTCTTAACTGACGAGAAATCGAGGTTAACGCAACACTCGCTTCAATTGCCATTTCATCGATCGCATCGAGCAATAACCAAACTTTTCCAGTGCGAAACTGTTCTGCAAATGATTCTTGTAATTCGAGAGAAACGCTAATTTTTCGAGTCGCTTGTTTCAGCCAAGTATTAAGCAAATATTGTTCAAGTGTTTCACCCTGCAAATCAGCTAGAGAAATCCAGATTGGTAACGCATTTTGATCAATTAGCCAGGTTGCGATTTGTTGTAAAAGAGTCGTTTTTCCGGCTCCGGGTTCACCCACGATCGCAATTCGCTGTTTTAATTCGATATGCTTGAGAAATTCAGCGATCGAATAAACCCTTTCTTCTTCCTCTTCTTGTCGCTCTACAATTCCCAAAGGCACATACACTTCATGCACATCAAACGAGAGACCATCAGTAATCGTAAGCGGATTCGTCGTGAGACGCTGATAGTTTTGTGCCGCTAAACTGTCTCGGCAAATTTGCACCCAAGGGTTAACAGATTCAGAATTTGGCTTTGGTGAACGAGCCGTTTTCCAAGTTTGATCAAATGCTTGTAAGTTTGCATCTCGATCGAATCTTGAATACCAAAAATTGAGCGTGAAATGCCATACTTCAGAACCACCTCGATTTGGGCGATTGTCTTCGAGAATGCCCAAGTAATCTTCAAATCTTCTAAGTGATTCTTTGATCTGATCAGCGGTTAACGGTGAATCAATGAATTTTGTGAGTGCTTCTAGGTAGCGAACTTTTGTGCGAATGATTAAACGTCGATCGCTTTGCCAATGCGTTTGGATTTGAGCGCGCAAAGCATCGATCGAACAGTCTTCGACCTGTAATTCCTCGTTGGCGTAATCGAGCAGGACGGTGAAGAGAATTCGCGATCGAAATTGAGGTGCAGCACCGTAGCTAGGACGCGCCATGAAATCGGATCAAATCGACTATTCGCTATTATCGCCCCGAACACATCACGGATCGCATTTGGCGTAAATTCGTAGGCAAGTCAAGGCGAATCGCTTGTTCAATCAAAAAGCTTGGAACCGGAATCGTCGGAGTTGCTTGTACTGAATAGGTCAAAATCGTACCCTCTCCATACGGCTGTAACTGCAAATCCGCATTGAAATCACTAAAGCTACCGGATTCTAGAAAAAATTGAATGCGTTGATTCTGCGTTTCTAACACGCGCAGGGTGATATCAACTTGTGCTGTGAAAATCAGAAAAGCTTTGCTTGCAGCTTGATAAATCCGTTTGATCCCTTTCTGTGCAAATCGAATCTCGCTTCGGGTGACATCTGGAAAATATTGCACCCAGCGTGGATAATCGGTGACTTGTTGCCAGACTGACGGAAGCGCGATCGGTAAATACATTTTCGCCGTCACTGCCCCACCCCAAGCCGAATGCGGCTGAGTTTTCAGCACAATCTCGCCTTGCATCAAAGCAGCAGTCTCATTCGTTAATGTCAGCATCTTCAGGCACTCCTCACTCCAATCACCCGTTAAGATAACAGGCATTTCATCAAACAATTGTTTTTAGGTGATGAAGATTATAAGAAGTCTGTCTATAGTGGTATCGCATCCTAATGAACAAAAAGTGTAATGAATCAGCCGAATAATTCTAGAGCCGTTGTGTATGTGGTGGTGCTTGCGTTGACCGCGATCGTCTGGATTTTGCGCGGAATCGGACTCTTTGCGTTTCTGCCTGGATTTGTCCTTTGGATCTTGATTGGATTATCGATCGTGCTCACCATCGTCAACGGCTTGATCGAAGTGCGCTAACTCTAGAAGGGGATAAAACTACAGCGAGAAACATTTCTCAGGGGAGATTGGAAACTCGATCGAGGTCGTAATAATGGTCTTAATTGATATGACTTACTATTATGACTTCTACTGGTTTACCCACTCGTGGACAACTGGAGCGTACCCTGTCACAACGAGTACAAGCCTTTTATCGAACCCAATTAGGACATCAACCCAGTCGCGTTCAGTGTCACGTTGCAGACGGCAAAGTGATTATCCTGCTGGAAGATGCGATTACAAAACCTGAAAAGTTACTGCTAGAAACTGGGCAAGAAGAACTCGCAGAGAAAGTTCACAACGATCTAGATAAAGCGCTCCATCCGCAGCTAACAGAGCTAATCGAAGAGATTGTTGGCGTGAAAGTGATTGATATCTTAAGTGATGCCACGTTTGATACGGGGCGGAGTGGCACGATCGTAGTTTTAGAAGAAGCGCCTCAGCTACGGGAATCTCAGTCTCGACGCTTTAGAGAGGAGCACACGGCAGCGACAGATGATGATTAACCACAATCTGTAGATCATCAAGGTCGTAAGGCTTGGTGAGACAGTCAGTACAGCCAGAATCGAGAATGCGATCGCGATCTTCGTTTCTGGCTAATGCGGTCAGAGCAACGATCGGAATCTGTGCAGTGGTTGGAGATTGTTTCAGGCGTTGCGCCACTTCGATACCGCTAATATCGGGCAATAGAATATCGAGCAAAATCAGATCAGGCTGACCATGTTCTGCAATATGAAGTGCAGCTTCGCCCGTTGTCGCTGTGACAACCGCACAATCAATTACAGCAGCAAGCTGAAATTCGAGCAGTACCAAATTGTCGAGATTATCATCTACTGCAAGCACGATCGGTTGATTCAATGATTTTTCCAAATTCATCTCAAAACTACGTCCAACTCAGGGCTTTCACTACTTTCAAGGCGCTGTTAAGACTGGACAAAGCAGTTTCAAGGGCGGTCAATTAAGCACCCTCAAGTTGGTTTGTGTTTGCTACTCCGATAGTGTAGCTAAATTTAATTACTTTTGGAGGCTTTTCTTTTTTGCCTGCAACTTTTGTCCAATCGATCAAATGGAGCAATGTGTTACGTCGATCGCTCTACTCGATTTCTTTTCATCATAGCCTGACCTTAATTGGTATCTGAGCACACCAGAAAAACTTAAGCTTTACGAAACATTTGGCTATTTTTTCACTAATATTAATTTTACTTTTTGATTCAATCGGATAACTTAATTAAGGTGTGAGTGGTTGCATTCGCAAACTTAATCATAGTTTATTCCCCGTTCTGTACAATCATTGCGAAAATTAGAAAGAAAAGTGTTTGTTAGAACGCAGTAACGAACCGCACGTTTAATTTTAGTTGTGAAAGAATTACTACTTCAGACAATTGCGAGGGCGATGATTCATCGCTCCAATTGTGCTGTTTATTTTTTACCAAGTGAGGTAGAGGGATGGCGATCGCAACGATTAACCCTGTGACCGGAGAAGTGCTGAAAACCTTTGATGCACTGTCTGATACTGAAATCGAAACCAAAATTAGTGTGGCTCATTCGCAGTTTCTGAAGTATCGATCGATTCCCATGAGCCATCGTTCAAAATGGCTCTCAGCAGCAGCAGACATTCTAGAGCAAGAGCGCGATCACTTCGGGAAATTGCTCACGCTCGAAATGGGTAAACCGATCAAAGCCGCGATCGCTGAAGTCGAAAAATCAGCTTCGGTCTGTCGCTTCTATGCAGAAAAGGCTTCTGAGTTTCTCGCAGATGTTCCGATTCAAACCGAGGCATCATCGAGCTTTGTTCGCTATCAACCATTCGGTGTGATTCTTGCCGTCATGCCCTGGAATTTCCCCTTCTGGCAGGTCTTCCGGTTTGCGGCTCCGGCACTGATGGCGGGAAATGTTGGACTGCTGAAACATGCCTCGAATGTTCCTCAGTCGGCACTCGCGATCGAAGAAGTGTTGACTCGTGCGGGCTTCCCAACTGGAGCTTTTCAAACCTTGCTAGTTGGAGCCGATAAAGTCGCGGGCATTGTCGAAGACGATCGAGTAAAAGCGGCAACCTTGACCGGAAGTGAACCCGCTGGAGCTAGTCTCGCCTCGATCGCAGGAAAGCAGATTAAGAAAGTCGTTTTAGAACTCGGTGGCAGTGATCCGTTTATTGTGATGGCGAGTGCGAATTTAGATCAAGCCGTGAAAACCGCCGTGACTGCTCGAATGATCAACAATGGACAATCTTGTATTGCAGCCAAGCGATTTATTGTTCAGGACGCGATCGCAGATCAGTTTCTCGATCGCTTAGTTGAACAATACAAAGCCTTGAAAGTGGGTGATCCAATGTTGCCAGAGACAGAGATTGGACCTTTAGCAACACCAGGAATTTTGCAGGACTTAGATCAGCAAGTTCAAACTTCGATTCAACAAGGAGCAAAAGTTCTAATCGGTGGAGAACCGATCCGCGATCGACCCGGTAATTTTTACCTTCCAACGATTTTGACAGATATTCCGAAAGGCTGTTTAGCGGAATATGACGAGTTTTTTGGTCCGGTTGCCTTAGTGTTTCGCGAACCTGATCTAGGAAGTGCGATCGCGCGGGCGAATGATTCTCCGTTCGGACTCGGTGCGAGTGCTTGGACACAGGACGAGACAGAACGCGATCAATTGATTCAGGAAATCGAAGCAGGATCAGTGTTTATTAATGGCATGGTCAAGTCCGATGTCAAATTGCCGTTTGGTGGCATCAAGCGATCGGGGTTTGGACGGGAACTGGGACGCGAAGGCATTCTAGAGTTCGTCAATGTTAAAACTGTCTGGGTGAAATAAACCCAATTTCCCATTTAGAAAAGTCTTTTAAATTCGTAAATCTGAGCTATCACTAAACGGAGCAAATCCCTAACTGAGGAGATGAGCATGAACACAGCAGAACTGTTAGTCCGATGTCTAGAAGCTGAAGGTGTGGAATATATCTTTGGCTTACCAGGAGAAGAAAATCTTCATGTCTTAGAAGCCTTACAAGGGTCATCGATTCGATTTATCACGACCCGACACGAACAAGGTGCAGCATTCATGGCAGATGTCTATGGACGGCTCACCGGAAGAGCAGGCGTGTGTCTATCCACACTGGGTCCAGGTGCGACGAATCTGATGACTGGGGTGGCAGATGCAAACCTCGATCGTGCTCCATTAGTCGCGATTACCGGACAAGTCGGAACCGATCGGATGCACATCGAATCGCATCAATATTTAGACCTCGTTGCAATGTTCGCACCTGTGACGAAGTGGAATGCTCAGATTGTGCGACCAAGTAACACCGCTGAGATCGTTCGCAAAGCCTTCAAGATTGCTCAAACTGAGAAGCCCGGAGCCGTTCACATCGATTTGCCCGAAAATATTGCTGCAATGCCTGTGAATGGAAAGCCGCTCCTCTGTGACAACATCGAGAAATCTTTTGCTTCATTCCGCAGTATCGAGAAGGCTGCTACCGCGATCAATGATGCTGTTAATCCGCTGATCCTGGTGGGTAACGGTGCAATTCGAGGGGATGCGAGTGAGATGCTGACTAAATTCGCCACTCGCTTGAATATTCCCGTCGCAAATACCTTCATGGGTAAAGGTGTAATTCCCTATCCGCATCCGTTAGCACTCTGGGCAGTCGGATTACAGCAGCGAGACTATATTAGTTGTGGATTTGATCAAGCAGATTTAGTAATTGCGATCGGGTATGACTTGATCGAATACTCCCCGAAGAAATGGAATCCAGACGGCAAAATCCCTGTTGTTCATATCGGGAGCACTCCTGCTGAAGTAGATAGCAGCTATATGCCACTTGCAGAAGTTGTGGGTGAAATTTCCGACTCACTGCAAGAGATTCTGTACCGATGCGATCGCGATGGGAAACCGGAGCCTCATGCCCTCAGTTTGCGTCCTGAAATTCGCAGCGATTATTCTCAGTACGCCAATGATGAAGGCTTCCCGATCAAGCCTCAGAAACTCATCTATGACTTGCGGCAAGTGATGGGAGCCGATGACATTGTGATTTCTGATGTCGGTGCTCACAAAATGTGGATGGCGCGGCACTATCATTGTCATCGTCCGAATACTTGCATTATCTCAAATGGATTTGCAGCGATGGGAATTGCGATTCCCGGTGCGATCGCGGCAAAGTTAGTCCATCCCGATCGTAAGATTGTAGCGGTGACGGGCGATGGTGGCTTCATGATGAACTGTCAGGAGCTAGAAACCGCGCTCAGAGTCGGAACTGCTTTTGTCACGATCATCTTTAACGATGGTGGTTATGGCTTGATCGAATGGAAGCAAGAAAACCATTTCGGACATTCCTCGTTCATCAAGTTTGGCAATCCCGATTTCGTCAAATTTGCCGAAAGTATGGGATTGAAAGGCTATCGAGTCCAATCGGTTTCAGAGTTGATTCCAACGTTGAAAGAAGCACTGGATCAAGACGTACCAGCCGTGATTGATTGCCCGGTGGACTATCGTGAGAACTTGCGATTTACACAGAAAGCAGGCGACTTAAGTTGTGCGATTTAGGGGATTGAGAGCGATCGTGAATTCGCGATTGCTCTCAATTCAAGCACTTACAACCTTAGTATGAGCTTTTGTATTTGATTTATGAATCACCCGGATTTCCACATCGCTTCCTAAGAGATTCAAAAATCGAAAAAGCCGTTCTGTTGAAAAGCCCGAAAGCTTACCGCATAGTAAAGCTGACACTTTCGGCTGATCAATTTCAAGCAGTGATGCAGCTTCAGTTTGAGTTAAGTTCTTTGTCGAAATCAATTGACTAATCTGGCGAACTAACTCTGCTTTCACGAGTAATTCATCCGAGTTCGCCAGTCCCAAATCTGCAAAAACATTACCGCTACTGGGGTGAACTTTCATTTCTTCGGTCATTCTCCTACTTCTTGCTTTGTTGATAATGTTGTTTGTAATGTTCTTTTGCACGTTTTAATCGCCGCTCGATCAATTCAATATCCTGCTTGGGTGTTGCGATTCCCTGCTTAGACTTCTTTTGAAAAGCGTGTAACACATACACAACTCCCTCAAACTTAACTGTATAAACAGCACGATAGGTATCACCATCAAAATCTTCAACGATTTCGAGTGTTGTTGCTCCCTTAAAACCTTTAAGCGGTTTGGCATCAGGATGTTCTCACCGCACTAAGCTTGATACAGAGCGTAACCCATCATTTGCTGTACATCTTCAGGGAAGCTCTTTAAGTCTTCTAGAGAACTGGCAATCCATTCAATCGGTTTCAAATTCATCTGTTTAATATGCCAGTTCTAGCATAATTGATCAATCATGCTCAGTTCTAAAATTGACTTGCCTGTCAAAAATAAGCCCACTATTGCGCTTCAGCCAACTTTAAGTTCTTGGGGGTTCTTTTCGCGTTTCTGTCAAATTCTTTGCACTAGAGTTTCATGGGTGTGGTAATGGTAGATTGGCTTTCTATCTGCGCCCCAGCCGATGACTCAATCTCCCGATCCGAACAATCGCCCCGAAACTCCCGCTCGTCGTCGCTTGTGGCTCGTGCTGCTCGGTCGCGTCGGAGTTCCAATTGCTGTTCTCAGTGCCCTCGGTCTCGGTGCGGGCATCTGGTACGGGTCAAATTTTGTACAAAACGATCTCGCGCCGCTGGTTGAACAAAATTTGAGCGAATTACTCGATCGACCCGTGGATTTGGGACAGGTCGAAGGCTACTCGCTTAGTCAGTTGCGCTTTGGCAAAAGTTCGATTCCTGCGACTCCGAACGATCGCGATCGCGCGTCGGTCGAGGGCGTGGAAGTTAATTTCAACTTGTTACAATTGTTGCTCACTCGGACACTGAGGTTGGATGTGACTTTACTCCAGCCCGATGTGTATTTGGATCAGGATAAAGATGGGGTTTGGGTTGAGACGCAGATTAAAGCGCAAGAACAAGAAGGGTTGATCAAAACACAACTCGATCGGATTGAGTTCAAAGATGCGAATGTTGAACTCGATGCCTTTCCAAAACCTGGACAAAAGCGAATTCCAGTCACACTACGACAGGTGACAGGGGATGCAAATTTCTTTGATAACAATCGGCGAATTGCTTATGAACTGAACGGGGAATCCACAAAGCAAGGCGCAATTGATCTCAAAGGAGAAACGATCGTTGAGAATGGCTTGAACTCGAATTTGAACATTCGGGGGCGAGATTTCTTAGTGGTAGAAATCGATCGATTAGTCAAGTTTCCGATCAATCTTCCTCAAGGTCGCGCGAATGGTGCGGTCACTGTTCAACTGAGACCGAATCAACGCCCTGTAGTTAAAGGAACCGCAGAATTTAGAGATGTGACGGTACAGATTCCAGAAGTACCTCAAGTCTTTTCTAAATCATTTGGTAACTTACAGATTGATGACACGTTAATCACATTAGATAAAGTCCGATCGCAGTTGGGAAAGATTCCCCTCACTGCTAATGGAACACTCGATACTGAAAAAGGCTTTAATCTATCCGCAAATGTGAAAGCGGTTAGTGTTCCAGACTTTTTTGAGACATTTAATGTTGATCTCCCGTTTTCAGCCGATGGAGAAGCGACCGCAGATATTCGCGTCACGGGAGAAGCTGAAAATCCGATCGTGAGTGGCAGAGTTCGCAATACAAAACTTGCACGAGTCGATCGCATTAATCTCACACAAGCGAGTGCTGATTTTCGCTTAGATACAGAGACGCTAAACTTAGCGCTCTCAAATATTCGGGCGACTCCTCAAGTCGGTGGAACCGTGGTTGCGAGTGGCAATTTAGATCTACGTGCGCCACAGTCGATCGCGATTAACTATCAAGCCCAGAACTTACCCGGAGATGCGATCGCACAACTCTATAACAATGGAACCTTACCGATCACCGTTGGGCGGGTGAATGCACGCGGACAAGTGATCGGACGCATCGATCAAGTGCAAACGATCGCACAGTTCCAAGCTCCAGAAGCCACATATCCCGGTACTGGTGAGGTTGTGGTTACAGGTGGGAATACGATTCTACGAAATGGAGTGTTTCAAGTCGCTGGTGGAACTGTGACGGCTCAAGGACGAACGATCGGGCAACGATGGCAAGGAACCGTTCAGGCTTCTAATGTGCAGGCGAGTCAATTTGCTCCACAAGTTCAAGGCTTGATCAATGGAAATGCCGAATTAGCGGGATCATTGAGTGCACCACAAATCGAAAACATCCAAGCGCGAGGGCGGGCACGACTGACGGATGGTGATAGTTCTATTGATGCGAACTTTAATGCGATCGCAGGACGGTTTCAAGCCGATACTCAAATTGCTGGAATTGCGCTCAATCAATTCTCACCCCAATTACGCGGAGATCTGAGCGGAAATGTTCGATTCGCAGGTGCGTTGAATGCTCTGACACCCGCTGCAATTCGAGCCGATGGACAAGTGCGTCTGTCTGAGGGAATTGCTCTGATTGATCAACCTTTAACCGCGCAAATTAGCTGGGATGGTCAACGGCTCAATATTCCACAAGCGATCGCACAAGGATTCAGAGCGAGTGGAGCAATTCTCGCAGATGTGAGCGGAACACCGAGAGTAACCGCACTGGATTTAGCGATTCAAGCGAACGATTATGCACTGGCAAACTTACCGATTCCCAGTCCTCCAGTGACTCAGCTATCAGGAGTTGTAGATTTGACTGGACGAGTGACGGGAACACCAGAAGCACCTAGAGTTGTAAGCAATGTCACTGTTCGTGGACTGTCACTTAATGGAATTACCTTTGATCCAGTACTGAGTGGAAATCTGAACTTATTACCACAAGGCTTTGATCTGAATGTTAGAGGAACTCAAGATCAGATTGCATTAAACTTAGAACCGAACTTTAGACCTCGATCGCTGATTGTTCGCCGCGATGAATCTTCGCTCATCGGACAAACGAGAGGCAATGTATTCCAAGTTGCGGTGCGACAGTTCCCGATCGAGGGATTTGCGCTTCCCGGTGTGAATCTGTCTCAATACGGCGGGGTCGGTGGAACCTTAGCAGGCAATCTCAATATCGACCTCGATCGATTACGAGTGATTGATGGAAATGCAACGATTCAGAATCTACGAATTGGGGCTTTTCGCTCAGATGCTGCCACGACCGCTTTTGTGAATCGGAACAATGTCTTTGAATTTAGTGATACGACATTAACTAGAGGGGCAAGCAAGTATACGCTGGCAGGCAATGTTGACTTGAGAGCAGAGCCGAGATTCAATGGCAAAGTCACGATCGCTCAAGGCAGAATCGAAGATGTTCTCGGTGGCTTACAGTTCTTTGATCTGCAAGACTTCATCCGTGGAGCAAGCGCCCCAAGTTACGATCGAGCAGCCGCACTGAATCCAATTCCAGTCGGTGATCCGCAAGCTCCTTTACTCGATCAGTTGCGGCGATTTGCAGAGATTAATGCGTTATTGCGATTGAACAATCAAGCGATCGCAGAAAATCGAGTTCCTCAAACCGCAGATATTCGAGGTAACTTTGGTGGCGAAATCACAGTGAGTGCGTCACTGTCAGAAGGCGTTCAAGCAAACTTTGATCTGCAAGCTCAGAACGTTGAATATCGTCCGTATCAGTCTCAAGTTCGGTTGATCGATGGACAGCTTCAGCGAGTGGACGATCGCGTTTTAACTGCTGAACAAGTTCGCGCACTCGGTAGCTTAAACAATGGAGTCGTGAGCTTAGAACCCTTGCGGATTCAATCCGGCGAGTCTGTGATCAGCTTAACCGGACAGTTCGGAGGCGAAACGCAATTCGGACAGTTAACTGCACAGAACTTACCGATCGCAGAAATCGATCGCTTTTATCCGCTACCGCTTGGTATTGATGGCAAACTCAATTCTACGGTGACGATTAGCGGCACTCGTGACAATCCTTCCGCCGTTGGACAAATTCAAGTGCGCGACGGTTTTCTAAACGGAACAGAAGTTGAATCTGCCGTGGCGAACTTCACTTACAACAATGCTCGACTGAATTTTGGAAGTAACATTGCTCTTGCGACGAATGAACCGATTCGCATTGATGGTAGCATTCCTTATCAACTTTTACCGGATGGTGTTCGACCCGATAGTAATGCAATTAGTCTGAATGTTGATGTAAGAAATGAAGGACTTTCTATTTTGAATGTTCTCGTGCCACAACTCGCTTGGCGTGGCGGTGAAGGAGCAGTAAAACTCAATGTTTCAGGAACACTATTGCGCCCAGAAGTGTTAGGTGCAATTAACTTAAACGGAGCCACGATCGAAGCCACTGCACTTCAAGAGCCGCTGACTGACATTACGGGATCGATTGTGTTTAATCGCGATCGCATTGTTGTCGAAGGCTTACAAGGACAGTTCAACAATGGACAAGTCACCGCGAAAGGAGTGTTGCCGATTTTTATTGCAGCAGACGCAGATCCGAATAATCCACTGCAAATTAATCTCGATCGATTAGCTATCAATCGCAAAGGTCTCTATCAAGGGGGTGTCACCGGAAATGTCCTGGTTACTGGAACAGCACTCGCTCCTGAAATCGGTGGACAAGTCGAACTTGCAAACGGACAGATTCAACTCCCGGATGGTGAAGCGACAGGCACAACTCCGACCACACCTGCGAACACTTCTGGCGGTCTTCAGCCTGCCGTGAGATTTAATAATCTCAAACTCGTTTTGGGAAATCGCGTTCAGATTGTTCGTGCCCCGCTGATTAACTTCGTCGCGGTTGGGGATTTGAATGTTGCAGGAACGCTGGATGCTCCGAGACCAGAAGGAACGATTCGCCTTAGAAGCGGACAGGTGAATCTATTTACGACACAGTTTGTATTAGAAAGAGGCTATCCGCAGACGGCGACCTTTGAACGCGATCGCGGTCTTGATCCGTTGCTGAATGTTCGCCTGATTGCGTCAGTTCCAGAAGTGACTCGGAGCCGAATTGCTGCTCCCGGAACCGCAGAGTTTGCCGATGATACGGTCGCGGCTGCGAACTTAGGCTCATTGCGAACCGTCCGAATTCAGGCAAGTGCCACCGGACCTGCTAGTCAATTGTTCCAGAATCTAGAACTCACGAGCAGTCCCAGTCGGAGCCGCAGTGAAATTGTCTCTCTGATCGGGGGTGGATTTGTGAATACTTTGGGGCGGGGCGATAGTACGTTAGGAATTGCGAACTTAGCGGGGTCAGCGCTATTAACGAACATTCAGGGCTTTATTGGGAATGCTTTGGGATTGAGTGATTTTCGTCTGTTTCCAACATTGCTCGATCGAGGTCAGCAGCGCGGCTCTACGCTTGGACTAGCTGCCGAAGTTGGGGTTGATATTACTCGCAATTTGTCTGCATCGGTGTTGCGAGTGTTAACAGCGGATCAACCAACTCAGTTCGGGGTGCGCTATCGATTTAACGATAATTTCCTGTTCCGTGGCTCGACGAATTTTTCTGGAGACAGTCAAGGCGTGTTTGAGTACGAATTCAGATTTTAGGGTAGTTGCGTGAATGCACATCTCGTTATTCGCTTCGTTTGGTGCGGCTTCTGCCCCCAAACTTGGGGATTTAGGGGCGAAGAACTTCAACCCATCACCGATCGACTTTAGAGCGTGATCGCACCATTCAATCTTCTACAGAAACGGCTGAACTCGATCGATAAGCTGCTGCGGTCGAAGAACACCTTCGATCTTATCGACAGGCTTGGCATCTTTGAACAGTACCAAAGTCGGTAGCGCTGAAATGTCGTACTCACTGGCAATTTCAGGATACTTATCGACATCGATTTTGACGATTTTCATTTGGTCGTTCAGGCTATCCTTCACCAAATCGAGAAAGCCGGACATCAATTGGCAAGGACCGCACCAAGTCGCATAGAAGTCTACCAGAATTGGCGTTGTCGAGCCAGAAATGAGATCTTCAAAGCTGTTAAACTGCTGTTTCGTTGCCATTTTAGCGGAGTCTCCGATATCGTGTTCTCTAACACTAGCGCGTTCACTGAGAATCGTCTCAATCGATCAAATAGAGAATTGTTAATCGAGGTTAAAATCGTTCGCGAAACGTCTGTTTTAGTTCGGAAATCACGATACGGTTGAGTACGCTGTTGAATCAGTTCGAGGTTGTGATGGCTGAGTTTAATGCCGATCCGAATCGAATTTTGTTTGATCTCCAACAGGTCAATGAAATCGCTCAAAGCTTTTCAGGCTGTCTTGTGCCGGAGGATATTGCACGATCGGTCACTTCCGGTCTGGTGGAAAAATTCTCAGGCGCGATGGCACGATTGTGGATACTGGAACCGGATCAAAGTGCCTTGAAACTGGTAGCATCTTCGGGTTTATCGACGCGCACGGATGGTCGGTTTGGACGAGTGCCGATCGGGGCTTATAAAGTTGGAAAAATTGCGCTCAATCGCGTGTCGTTTCTCAGCAATAATCTATCTGCGGAAGCTTGGGTGGGCGATCGAGAATGGGCGATCGAGAATAATATCTGCGGGTTTGCAGGCTATCCGTTGATTGCTCACGATCGCGTTTTAGGGGTGCTGGCAATGTTCAGCCGTCACGCTCTAGAACCTGCTTTTCTGGAAGTGTTACAAACCTTGTGCACGATCGTCACGATTACATTAGATACCGCAATCAACTATCAGCAACAACCTGCAACACCGCCAGTTCGATTTCACGAATTGATGTTATCGGATCAGCTTGTCACGATTCTGAACCAGGCGCGATTTACATTAGTTGGGACAGAGAAACCGCTTGAATCTTCGATCGTGTACGGCTTTCTAAAAGTTGCAGAAATGTTAGCTCGGATCAATTGTTCTTATGGGCGGTTAGTATATGGGGATGATTTCGTTTCGCTCGATGCAGTTGTACCGATGACTGAGCAGATTAGTGAAGTGAAACGCCTCTGCGATCGACTATTTCCAAACGCGCTTCAAGTCCAACCGAGTCCCGATCGCAATTTGATCCAAGTTCTGCTCAAAGTTCCAATGACTGAATCTTCAGTGTTATCAGATCGAGAAATTGAAATTTTAAGACTACTCACCCAGGGATTCCGCGATCGAGATATTGCGGATCAATTGATCATTAGCGAAAGTACTGTGAAGTTCCACCTGAACAATGTTATGAACAAACTCAAAGCGCGAACACGCTATCAAGCGATTTATCAATCGATTATTCAAGGGTGGATTTAAAGGGTTATGTTTGAAACGTATCGTTCATTGCGCTCACCCGCCCCGGAATGAATTCGGGGCTAACAGAACGAAGTCCCCACTAAAGGGGACTAACAGCCGCTCAGAATGAAGTCTTCAGTCCTTTTCAAAGGACTTCGCACCGTTAGCCCGGACTTTCAGTCACGGGCGGGTGAATGCCATAATCGATACTTTTCAAACATCCTCTCAAATGGAGCAAGGAGACCAACCTATTTACTAAGCACAGGAAGGAAAGTTCGATCGATGATATGCCGCGTACCAAGCCACAGTCCGCGCTAATCCTTCTTCTAGAGAAACTTTAGGTTGCCAGTTCAACTTAGACATTGAATCTGCAATGTTCGCAACTCTAACTTGTTCCATCGGTCGATCGGGCAATGCCCCGAATAAGGGCTGAATCTTCGGATTAATCATTTGATTCAATCGCTGCACAATTTCAGCGATCGAGGTCAATGTTCCAGAGCCGAGTTCAAACACCCCATCTTGTGGAGACAGTGCAGCGGCAATCAATCCATCGACTACATCATCGACATAGATCCAATCAATCAGTCGTTGACCGCTTGAGAGTTGCGGCGCTTCTCCGTTCAGCAATGCCATCGTTACATACGGGATTAACTTCTTAAAGTTCAGTTGTCCCGCACCGTACACCATGAAGATCCGCGCTTTAACGATCGACAAATGATACAACTGCTGAAACATCTGTGCGTAGATCGTACTTGCCCATTTTGATGCTGCATACGGAGAAGACGCGATCGAAAATTCACCTTCATCTGGTTCTTCTAGTGATCCGGCTAAGATCACTCGACCCCCTACCTCGGTCATCAATGTAAGTAAATTAACAGTACTCACTAAGTTACCTTGTAACGTCGATCGAACGGCTTCCAAACTGCGAGAGGCTGAAGAGTCCGCTGCTAAATGAAACAACAAATCAGGCTTCACACTGGTCACGATTCGCTGCATTTCATCTAAATCTGCAACATCCGCCTGTATCCATCGCATTGAACGATTCGATTCTCTTTGAAAGCGCGACACTCCGAACACTTCTGCTTGATACTGTTGAAGTCGCTGACAAAGCGGATGACCAATAAAACCACTTGCCCCAGTCACTAAAACCTTCGTGCCTGAGAGAGAAGATAGAGCACACATAGAAAAAGCCTAGAAATTCTTTTACAGGGAAAGACGATCCGAAGAATTCTGTACAGTGTTCAAAAGATAGGGGTAGAATCTGACGCACACGTAGCTTATCCGCAACCATTCCGCGCTCGCATCAATCGATCGATAGAGGTAAAATGCGCTAGTCTTTGCAATGTTTTGGCTTGCTCAATTGCAGTGCTTGGTAGTGGTCATTACAACAAAACGCGATCGTTAACCTTTACGCTGTCATCAGTGGCACGCATCTTTCTATGCAGACTCATTATCCGGTCATTATCGTTGGCGGTGGGCAATCTGGCTTATCTATGAGCTATTGCCTGAAAGAAAAAGGCATCGAGCATCTCATTTTCGAGAAGCATTCGATCGCTCATGCGTGGAAGGAAAAACGCTGGGATACCTTCTGCCTGGTGACTCCAAATTGGCAGTGTCAGCTTCCCGGCTATCCCTACAACGGTGATGATCCCCACGGATTCATGCAGAAAGACGCGATCGTAGACTATATCAAAAGTTATGCCGCTTCTTTTAGTCCTCCGATTCGCGAAGGAGTCGAAGTTCTGAGAGTCCGACAGCATGACGATCGCTTTGAACTCACAACAACGATCGGACTATTCACAGCAGATCAAGTGGTCATTGCTGCGGGAAGCTATCATCTACCAAGAATTCCAAGCTTATCAGAACGAATTCCCGACACGATTCAACAGCTACATGCTTCTGAGTACAAAAATCCTCGATCGTTGCCGAATCATGTTTTAGTTGTGGGTACGGGACAATCGGGCTGTCAAATTGCAGAAGATTTGCACTTAGCTGGCAAGACAGTGCATTTATCGGTGGGAAGTGCGCCCCGAACTCCAAGACGATATCGCGGCAAGGATGTTGTCGATTGGCTAGATCAGATGGGCTACTATGATTTATCGATCGATGATCATCCCCAAAAGGAAACCGTTAGAAGTAAAGCAAATCACTATGTCACAGGTCGCGATGGTGGACGAGAAATTGATCTACGCCACTTTGCCCTAGAAGGAATGCACCTGTATGGCAGATTGAAGACCGTGAAAGGAACGACGATCGAGTTCGAGAACGATCTCAAGCAGAATCTCGATCGCGCGGATGCGGTGTCTGAAAGCATTAAGAAAACGATCGATACCTTCATCGAAAAGAATCAGATCGGAGCACCGATCGAACCGCCGTATCACCCGGTGTGGGAACCTGTGGAAGAATCTGGAGTGCTCGATTGTCAGAAAATTGAAGCGATCGTTTGGTGTACGGGTTATCGATCGAATTTCCAATGGGTTGAGGTTCCAGTATTCGATGGTAAAGGCTATCCAGGACACGAGCGGGGTGTAACGCCGATTTGGGGATTTTATTTTCTCGGTTTGCCTTGGTTGTATACCTGGGGATCGGGGCGATTCTCTGGAATTGCGCGAGATGCAAAGTATCTAGCGGATTACATTGCTGCGAGAAAGCGAGTTTCCCAAGATAGTGCTTGGAGCGTGGTGAATGAATTTTTGCTGGGATCGTGATGCCGTATCAATTCAAACAATGGATGCGACAGATTTTGCGTTGACCCGATGACGTAGAGACGATTCGCCGAATCGTCTCTACCCGGATTTCGCGGTGGAACGACGATCTTTAAATCGGTTGCCGTTAATGAATCCCATTGGCATCAATGTTTCACAATCACCGGAGTTCCGACCTGCACCTCTTTATATAGTGCAATCACATCAGCATTTCTCATTCTCAGACAACCATGTGAAACGGCTTGACCAATCAGCGAATAATCGGTTGTTCCATGAAATCCGATCAGTAACTTATCTTGCGAGGTAAATCCAATCCAACGTTTACCGAGCGGATTATCTTTACTACCCGGTGGAATCTTTTCGCCCGTAATCGGATGGAGCCAAGCAGGATTTTCGTACATCTGCTGCACTTTAAATGTACCTGTCGGAGTTTCCCAGCCTTCTTGCCCGATCGCGATTCGATAAGTCGCCTTTAATTTCCGGTTCTCATACAGTCGCACTTTACGATCGCTTAAATCCACAATCAATTTAGAGTCAATCACTGGAGCAGGTTTCGGACTCGGTTTCGGAGCCACCATCGCCTGAAAATTCGGCAATTCAATTTTCGGAAGCGCCACCGCAGGCAATCGACGCAATTGTAAAAGTGCGATCGTACATCCTGCCAACACGCAAAACGTCATCAGCGCTCTAGGGAGAGATGGATTTTGAATCCTTGCTGGCATATCCGACTCGACGAAAATCTGCAACTTTTTTTATTTTGCCCGGAACTACTTCGATCGTCTGTGAATCTTAAGACGCAAGTCGATTCAATCTATAGGTATACCATTGTCAAAACTGTAACTACTACGGAGATCGCTTCTCCAAACCGGAAGATCTGAGAATTTTAAGAATCTTACCAAGGTTAGATGAAGTGATCCATGAAAATGGTTCAACCCGCAGATCGGAATCTACAATGCTGGCAAACGTGGTGTTTCGGTGTGAGTAGAGCGATGAAAGAAAAATTATTTTTAGCGATCGTCCTCACGATCGCCTTGAGCTGGCTCCAGAATTGGTCAACGCCGACCCCCAGCCCATTAAACATAGCAACCGAACCGCATCATCTCGCAAACTTTCCAGACCAAAATCCGTCGGAAAGCGTATTTCTGTTGCAGGATTCTGTCAGGTAGAACGGCTGCGAGATATCCTGGATTAGATCAGAAAACAAGACGGAACTTTTTCGGGGCGATAAAAGTCATTCAAAACGGAACGTCAAACTTACCGTCATCCGCCCATGAGTCAGTCCCTTCCTGTATCCTGGTCATCGATCGAGCCAAAGGTTCTTCAGAGTCCAGTGCAAGCAGAAAAACTCTCTAATTACGATTTAGTGTTGCAATGTCAGATCGGACATCGCCCGGAGAAAGCCGTTTTCTCGGAACTCATGCGGCGGTATCAATCGCATGTCGATAAAGTTTTGTACCATTTGGCTCCCGATTGGCAAGACCGCGCAGACCTGGCACAAGAAGTCTGGATTCGCGTCTATCGCAACATTACCCGCCTGAACGAACCTGTCAAATTCCGAGGGTGGCTCAGCCGCATTGCCACGAACCTGTTTTACGATGAACTTCGCAAGCGCAAGCGGACGGCGACACCGCTTTCACTCGATGCCCCGTTGTCTGTAGATGATGGTGAAATGGATTGGGAAATCGCATCAGAAACGCCTGGACCTGATGAAGATTTGACGACGCGGGAATTCTACGATCAGTTAAATGAAGCGATCGCGGATTTGCCTGAAGTTTTCCGAACCACGATCGTGCTCCGGGAAATCGAGGGCATGGCGTATGAAGAAATTGCAGAACTCACCGGAGTCTCGCTCGGAACCGTGAAATCGCGGATTGCCCGTGCGCGTCATCGCTTACAGTCCCAACTGCAACAGTATCTTGACGGACAGTGAAATTTAAACTCTCCGTAAGATTACAAAAACTTCAGATTGGCTTTGTTAATATACTTGCAGACGTAGCTCCAAATGAGAATTGTGCTTTGAGGAGTGGTTGATTACACTGAAAATCGTTCGACACCTTGCAGGCATTCTCAACTACAAGATAGTGAACTCTCGATGAACTCCAATTTTGATTCGCTCAATAACGCTATGCCTCCTTCCGATTCCCAGTTAAACGCCCGCGATCGCTTTGAGTTGCTCAGTGCCTATTTGGATGGGGAAGTAACCGCGAGTGAGCGCAAACAAGTTGAAGAATGGTTATCTACCGATCCATCTGTCCAACAGCTTCATGCTCGCTTACTGAAATTGCGTCAGGCGTTCCGATCGATGCCTGCTCCGGCTCCGGTTCAATCGGTTGAGAAGACCGTAGATCAGGTGTTGGCGAAGATCGATCGTCGTCCGAAACTTCGCCTCGTGTGGGGTGGAGCCGCGATCGCTGCTGCGTTCATGGGTGCAGTTTCGCTATTTAGTGTCCGCCAGCCTCAGATTGCTGAAGTCAATCCGCCTCAACAGCCTTCGGTACAGGCGCAACAACCGACGGCTTCGGATGATTTGATGGTGGCACTTGATCGTCCGGTGGTGTCGATCAAGGTTGCGAATACTCAATCTGGTTCGCGCAGTCGGAATTAGCGACAGTTAATGAGTTAGATGACAAAAATCAGTCCGGTTGATACGGGCTGATTTTTGTTTTTCGTAGTTAGTTGATGCTGGGTGTTGAAATGATACTGGATATCAATTCAAATAACGATTGCGACAGATTTTGCGTTAATCCGACGACGTAGAGAAGATTCGCCGAATCTTCTCTACAGGATTGCGTGGTGAAACGACAATTCCTAAATATGTTGCGTTAATTTTGATAACACCCAGCATCTAATTGAATCAACATAAAAGCGATCGCTATCCGAATCGAACAGCGATCGCTTTGCTTAATCATAATGAGTTGTCATAGATAGACTGGATCAGTCTATTACACCGTTAGTAGGAAGCACCACGGCGAGTTACTGCATAGTAGATAAACAGAGCAACCAACGCACCCAAAACTGCAACGACGATACCGCCAATGCTCAGACCTGCTGAGGTTAATGCCAACGTTCCAGTAGTCAAGAAGGTATAGAGAATTCCACCTACGAACGCACCAACCACACCCAAGACCAGCGTACCGAGGATGCCGCCGCCTTGACGACCGGGGTAGATAGCTTTAGCGATCGCGCCTGCAATTAATCCCAAAACAATCCATGCAAGAATATTCATCGTTTTAATCTCCGTTTGTTGAGTGAATGTTTTTGACTTAGAAGCAATCGAGAAACTGAACTATTGCTTATCAATGTATTCAAGATAACGGTCTGACTTTGTGTTTGCGATCCCTCTTCAGACCGGATTAAGCCCTAGCCGAAAAGAAGACATTCACAACTGGTAAGCCCTCCTTTTGACTGAAACAAGGATGAGGAAGGCTTACTTCTAATCCTCGACAGCAATCAGACAGGCTTATTACTTCTTCAGAGCGTTTTTGCACTCATTAAGATATGTTAAAAGACTGAAATGAGAGTTTAATTTTTAGTCGATTTAATAGCCATGTATAGGATTGCGATTGTAGATGACAATGAGACTTGGTGTTTTGTGTTAGCCAACTTTCTGCGGCACGAAGGTTTCACGGTTGAGACTTTCGTGGATGCTCGTGAGTTTTTAGCAGTGGCAGAACAATTTGATCTGGCTCTGATTGACTTCTCGATGCCTGCTCCAGCTTATCGACCTGAAATTGATGGCACGACCTTGATTCAGCAGATCAAAACCCGGACTAGAAAGTCTCCGATTCTTCTTTTAGTATCTAGCTTTTTTACCCCGGAAATGCTCGATCGTAGTCCAGCACTCTGTGAACATGCTGATGCCTGTTTAAGTAAAAGTTTGGGGCTTGAAGGACTCCTCGCTGAACTGCAAAAGTGGCTTCCACAAGCAAATCAGATTAATTCGTCTAAAGTTCATTTCTGACCTGACACAGAGCTGTTTCCCTCTTATGGCAGACGATTGTGAAGCGAATATCTGATAGGTGTAACAAAGGCTCTGTGCGGATTATGGTGGGATTGCACCATCGACACCTACAGTTTGTAGATCAAACACGGCAATCTTGGAACTCTGATGTTTTTACCGCAAGGATGAAGTCCCGATGACCGATAGCTTTCAGAATAGTCCTGTCGCACCAAGTAGTTGTCTTCTGAACAGCTTGACTCAGCCTGTCACTGAGGCATCCTTGCTGCAAAGTCAAGAGTTTAGCCAGCAGATTTTAGATAACAGCGATGACTGTATCAAAGTGCTGGACTTATCGGGGCGGCTCTTATTCATGAGTAGCGGTGGACAGGTCCTGCTTGGGATTCGGGACTTTGAGCCGCTAATGAATTCAGCTTGGGTGGAATTTTGGCAAGGAGCCGATCGACAGTCCGCGATGAAAGCGATCGCAGTTGCGAGATCGGGCGGAGTCTGTAGTTTTCAAGGCTATTGTCCGACGCAAGACGGCATCCCAAAGTGGTGGGATGTGAAAGTTAGCCCGATTCGGAACGAGGCAGATCAGGTTGAACGATTGCTGTGTATCTCACGCGACATTACGCAGCGCAAACAAATCGAGATTGAACGCAAGCAGGCAGAAGAACGACTCGCGGCAATTTTTTCACACGCCGCTGTGGGACTATCGGAAATTTCGCTCGATGGCAAGTTTCAGACGGTGAATGATGAGCTTTGCCGGATTTTAGGACGATCGCGATCGGAACTTTTAGGACAAACGATCGCAGATGTGACAGATTCCGAAGACGTTGCTAAGAGCTTAGAACAGTTTCAGCATTTAATCGAAACCGGGAAGAAAGTTTCCCTTGATAAGCGCTATTCTCGTCCTGATAGCACGATCGTGTGGGCAAATAGTAGTTTGACTCGTTTGGATGATGAACAGGGTCATCCACGGGCAGTTTTAGCGGTTACGGTCGATATTAGCGATCGAGTCCGAATCGAAGAAGAGCGCGAACGGACTGAAGCGATAATTCGTCGGGCGGCAGAATTGAATGCGTTCCGGGTGTCACTCACTGATGCACTGCGTCCTTTAGCAAATTCGATCGAAGTTCAGGAAACTGCAAGTCGGATTCTTGGTGAATATTTGGGCGTGAATCGCGTGGTTTACTTCGAGGTGCAGGGCGATGATTATGTGGTTGAGCGAGATTATGTCAACGGGATTGCACCGTTAACAGGTCGATATGCAATGAGTTCATTCGGCGATGCGCTTATTGCCGCCTTTCGTCGAGGGGAATCTGTAGCGTCGTCTGATGTGACATCTGATTCGACGCTTTCCGCAGCACAACGATCAATGTATGCTGCAATTCAAAACGCGGCTCATCTTGGCATTCCCTTAATTAAAGAGGGTGAGTTTGTTGCAGGTCTGGCAATTCATAGTGCAACACCGCGAACTTGGACACCGGATGAGGTTGCCTTAGCGGAAGAAGTCGCAGAACGAACTTGGGCAGCGGTCGAACGCGCTCGTGCGGAAGCAAATTTGCGGGAATCGGAAGAGAAATATCGCACGTTGTTTGAATCGATCGATGAAGGGTTCGCGGTGTGTGAAATGATCTTTGATGCTCAAGGCAAGCCATACGACTATCGATTTTTACAAGTTAATCCCGCCTTCGCTGAACTCACGGGGCTAGTCGAAGCTGCGGGCAAAACTGCACGAGAACTGGTTCCTAATCTAGAACAAGAACCGTGGATTGAGACGTATGGCAACGTCGTGCTAACCGGGAAACCCATCCGATTTGAGCAACAATCGATCTTGATGAATCGCTGGTTCGATGTGAATGCGTTTTGTGTTGATGAGCCTCAGTATCACCGCTTTGCTTTGTTGTTTAGTGAGATTAGCGATCGTAAACAGATGGAAGTGGCTTTGCGAGACAGTGAGGCACAGACCCGGAACATTCTCGATAGTATTAGTGATGGCTTCTTTGCGCTCGATCATCAGTGGCGATTTACCTATGTGAATCAAGCAGCAGAAGTGCTAACCAGGAAGCTTGCTACAGAAATTTTAGGACAGAGCTTTTGGGAGGTGTTTCCCAATGTGGTTGACAGTGAATTTGAGACGATTTATCTGCGATCGATGCACGATCGCGTTTCTGGATCGGTAACAGCCTACTATCCGGATCACGATCGCTGGTATGAGGTGAATAGCTATCCCGCTGCCAATGGAATCACGATCTATTTTCGAGATGTGAGCGATTTGAAGCGAGCAGAAATCGAAAAAGAACGATTACTACAACGAGAGCAAGCGGCTCGACAAGAAGCAGAACATGCGAATCGCATCAAAGATGAGTTTTTAGCGGTTCTCTCTCATGAACTCAGAACGCCGCTCAATCCAATTCTGGGCTGGACAAGAATCTTGCAATCTGGACGACTCGATGCAGCGAGAACTCAAGAAGCATTAAACACGATCGAGCGCAATGCAAAACTGCAAGCTCAATTAGTCGAAGATCTGCTCGATTTGTCTCGAATTCTACGCGGCAAATTGGCACTAAACATTTCTCGCATTGATTTAGCGCTTCCGATTCGATCGGCGATCGAGACGGTTCGATTTTCCGCAGAAGCAAAACAACTCCAAATTCATACTCAGCTTAATCCGACTGTTCCACCCATTTCTGGGGATGCGGCTCGATTACAGCAAGTGGTTTGGAATTTGCTTTCCAATGCCGTGAAGTTCACCGATGCAGGTGGACAGATCGAAGTTCGATTATCCCAAGTTGGATCAGTTGCTCAAATTACTGTGAGTGATACAGGTCGAGGAATTTCGCCGGAATTTTTGCCGCATGTATTCGAGCATTTCCGCCAAGAAGATGGATCAACGACGCGGCAATTTGGCGGATTAGGACTCGGACTCGCGATCGTGCGTCAAATTGCAGAGCTACATGGTGGAACCGTTCGAGCAGAAAGCTTCGGTGAAAATCAAGGGGCAACTTTTATCGTCGAATTGCCGATCGTGCAGCAAGCAAGCTCGGAATCGGTTGAATCGAATGAACTTCCAGCGATCGACACCTGTTTAGATCACGTTCAGGTTCTACTCGTCGATGATGATCCAGATACGCGCCATCTTCAGACATTCATCTTGGAACAAAGTGGTGCAACGGTAACGCCCGTGACTTCCGGCATTGAAGTTTTGCAAGCTCTCGATCAGTTCACCCCCGATATCCTGGTGAGTGATATTGGAATGCCGGATATGGATGGTTATGAGCTAATGCGACAGATTCGATCGAGACCCGTTGAACAAGGTGGAACAATTCGAGCGATCGCACTCACCGCGTATGCGGCAGAACTAGATCAGCAAAGAGCACACCAAGCTGGATTTCAAGCGCACTTAACGAAACCTGTAGAACCGGAGACGCTTGTGAATGCGATCGTCAATTTACTTTGACCTCTCGATCGACGAGTGAGCCGTTTTGTTCCTTGATGGTGAACTTATAAGAACTTTTTTATCTTTTTAAATATGGTAACTTTCGATACAAACAACTAATTGTTCTATTTCTACTATGGGTCGAGTGGAAAAAATCTTCGATAGTATCAAAACTTTGAGGACTGGAATTTCGAGGATTGTGATTTGTTACATCTGCGTGATCTACTGTCAGATTGAAGCATCTAGATGTGTCTGGAAAGCGCTCTCTGACAAGTTGAAGGCGTTTGCTCGATCGTGGAAGCTTTCCCGAATGGGGTCGCCAAAGCTGCCATCACTGTGCTGACTGAATTTAGCTTGCCCGTTTGCATTACCTTTTCAGACCTTTCCTAAGCGGAAGGTAGTAGAAAGGGAGATGTTCATAATGCTTTCTTCTCCCTTTCTGCACTCAAACTTTCATAGGAGACCTTATGTCATGGAACAATCACCTACGAATGGTAATGGTTCGGTAGCAGTTCAAGAACGAGAACAGTTGTTCGAGGAGAAGCACCATAAGAAACGCAAAAAACACAAAAAAGATAAAAAACACCATACTCACTTACCAAACGAGACTCATAAAGAAGAACTTGAGCCGCCTGAGCAAAAGAAGCTAGGTTCCAAAGCTTACGAAGCTGAGCTAGGGCGCTTACAAGCTGAACTGGTAAAGATGCAATATTGGGTCAAGCATACCGGATACCGCATGGTGATTCTATTCGAGGGACGCGATGCGGCGGGCAAAGGCGGCACGATCAAGCGAATTGCTGAACCGATGAATCCGCGCGGCTGTCGAGTGGTCGCACTGGGAACCCCATCCGATCGAGAAAAAACACAGTGGTACTTTCAGCGCTATGTTGAGCATCTTCCTGCTGCGGGTGAGATTGTATTGTTCGATCGCAGTTGGTACAACCGCGCCGGAGTCGAGCATGTCATGGGATTCTGCACGGATGCTCAGTATCAGGAATTCATGCAGTCTTGCCCGGAATTCGAGCGAATGTTAGTGCGATCGGGTGTGATGCTGCTGAAGTACTGGTTTTCTGTCAGTGATGACGAACAAGAACGACGCTTTCAGTCTCGTATCACTGATCCGGCTCGTCGCTGGAAGCTTAGTCCAATGGATTTAGAATCGCGCGATCGCTGGGTGGAATTTTCTAAAGCGAAAGATGCGATGTTCGCCTCTACTAATATTCCTGAAGCACCGTGGTTCACGGTGGAAGCGAATGATAAAAAGCGTGCTCGGCTCAACTGTATCAGTCACATTTTGAGCAAAGTTCCCTACACCGATATGACTCCCCAAGCAATGGAGTTACCACCGCGCCGAATTGCCCCAGAAGATTATGTTCGTCCCCCTCGGAATGAACAGTTCTTCGTGCCACCCGTTTACTGATTTTGAGGAAGGTTTTATGAGTCATGAATTGAGAGTCAAAGCGATTTCACAAGTCACCGATCGCACTCCGTTACCGTCGAAAGTTCCGCCACGTTTGGAGGCGATCTGGGCAACGGATGTGTTTAGTTTGAGCAAGATGCAGGCGTGTTTGCCGAAAGATGTGTTCAAATCGCTGCAAAACACGATCAAGACTGGTGGAAAGCTCGATGTTTCGGTGGCTGGAATTGTCGCGGCTGCCATGAAAGATTGGGCAATCTCGAAAGGCGCATTGTACTATGCTCACGTCTTCTATCCGTTGACCAATGCCACTGCTGAAAAGCATGATGGTTTTATCTCAGTTCAGAGTGATGGCTCTGTAATTTCTGAGTTCACTGGAAAAGTTCTAGTACAAGGTGAACCGGATGGATCATCGTTTCCGAATGGCGGACTAAGAGCGACGAATGCGGCTCGTGGTTACACGGCTTGGGATGTGACGAGTCCAGCTTACGTGATGGAAACGGACAACGGCGTGACGTTGTGCATTCCGACGGTGTTTGTGTCTTGGACGGGAGAAGCACTCGACAAGAAAACGCCATTACTGCGATCGATTTCCGCAATGAACAAAGCGGCAACTCGCGCTCTTAAACTACTGGGCTATACCGATATTGCACCTGTAAACTCAAGCTGTGGTGCTGAACAAGAGTATTTCTTAGTGGATGCTCACTTTGCTCACAATCGCCCAGATTTATTGTTAACAGGTCGCACTCTGTTTGGTAAGTCTCCCGCGAAAGGTCAGCAATTCGATGATCACTACTTTGGAGCCATTCCAGAGCGCGTCCAAGTCTTCATGCAGGACGTAGAAGAAAAGCTCTATCGCCTTGGCATTCCAGCAAAAACAAGACACAACGAAGTCGCACCGGGACAGTTTGAAATTGCGCCTTTCTTTGAAGCTGCGAACGTTGCAAGTGATCACCAACAATTGATCATGACCATTCTGAAAACTACTGCAAAGAAACATGGTTTCATGTGCTTGCTGCATGAGAAACCGTTTGCAGGCGTGAATGGTTCTGGTAAGCACGTTAACTGGTCTGTTGGGAATCCCACTCAAGGGAACTTGCTTGATCCGGGTGATACTCCGCACAAGAACTTACAATTTCTACTGTTTTGTGGTGCAGTGATTCGCGGTGTGCATACCTACGGATCATTGTTAAGAGCGGTCGTTGCAACTGCAAGTAATGATCACCGTCTGGGTGCAAACGAAGCTCCGCCTGCGATCATTTCGGTCTATCTAGGAACACAGCTAGAAGAAGTGTTCGAGCAGATTGCAAAAGGCGAAGTGAAAGATTCTACCCATAGTGGATTCATGGATCTTGGAGTAGATACCTTGCCTGTGTTTGTGAAAGATCCAGGCGATCGTAATCGTACCTCTCCCTTCGCTTTCACCGGAAACCGCTTTGAGTTTCGTGCTGTCGGTTCTGGGCAATCCGTTTCAGGTCCACTCGTTGCCATGAACACGATTCTGGCAGATTCGCTGACTTGGGTGAGCGACAAACTTGAAGCTGAACTCTCGAAAGGAACTGAACTGAGCGCGGCTGTGTTTACTGTGCTTAAAGCAGTCATGGACAACCACAGTGCTGTGATCTTCGGGGGCGATGGCTACTCGGAAGAATGGCACAAAATGGCAGTTGAAGAGCGGGGCTTGCCGAACCTGCGAACGACTGCGGATGCTTTACCTGTTTTGAAACAAGCTGAGATTGAAGAATTGTTCGATCGACTCGGTGTTCTGACTCCGGTTGAACTCGAAAGTCGCTTTGATGTCTATGCAGAGCAGTACATTCAATCGATCGAGGTTGAGGCGAAACTGGTGATTAGCATGGCGAAGACGATCATCTATCCAGCAGCGGTGCGGTATCTATCTGATTTGAGTAGTGCGATCGCGAATTTAACCAATATCGGACTGTCACTTGACAAGGAAACGGCTGCAAAAGTCGCAACTCTGACGCAATCAATGACCGATAACGTGAGTAAGCTGACTGCCGCTTTGAGCAAGCATGACTTTGAGACTCCTGAAGCTCACATGCAGTACTGTGCTCAAACGATTCGCCCTCTGATGGATAAGGTGCGCGAGTATGCTGATGCACTCGAAGGCGAGATCGCAGATGATCTGTGGCCCTTGCCAACCTATCAGGAAATGCTGTTCGTGAAATAGTTCTAAGCCGTTGTGTGAATACCCTCCGAATCTTTCCGGGGGGTTTTTTGCCGTTAAAATTCAAGCAGGACTCTTTGCTGGCTGTGCTATGAATCTTCCAACACTCAAACGGTTCACGATCGAGGAATATCACCGCTTAACCGAGTTGGGATTTTTCCAAGAAGACGATCGAGTTGAACTTGTCCGGGGACAATTAATTTATAGGGCAGCGAAAGGAACACTACATTCGGTTTGTAGTACTCGTTTGAACCGTCAACTTACGAAGCTAGTCGGGGATCAAGCAACCCTGCGCGGACAAGAACTGATCGCATTACCCAATGATGGAGAACCAGAACCCGATTTCGCGATCGTTCGGAATCACGCTGATGATTATCTTTCGGGACATCCTCGCCCAGAAGACATTTTGCTGTTAATCGAAATCTCAGATTCCTCTCTCACGTATGACCAAGAGACGAAGTTAGAACTTTATGCAGAAGATGGAATTCAGCATTATTGGATTTTTAATTTGATCGATCGTGTTCTAGAGATGTACAGCGAACCCTATCAAACCTCAGAATTTGGCTATCGAGTGAAGCGAATTGCTCTGCCAAATGAGCGGGTGAAGTTGCCTTGTTTTTCGGAATTGTGGTTGGATTTATCGATCGTCTTTCCAACCGCTACCGTCTGATGAAATACGCGATCGCACTTGGCAGCAATTTAGGAGATTCAAGAGCCATTCTCGAATCTGCACTGAGCCGATTAGATGGAGTTGTGGCGCGATCGTCTTGGTATCGAACCAAAGCTGTCACACTGCCGAATAGTCCACCGCAGCCTGATTACCTGAATGGATGTGCAATTCTCGAAACCGAATTAGAACCGCTCGAACTTTTAGCGAAACTTCAGCAAATCGAGACAGAATTCGGGCGGGTTCGACACCAAAGATGGGATGCTCGTACGCTTGACTTAGATATTCTCCTGATTGATGATGTAATATTCCAAACTGAGACGCTTGAAGTTCCACATCCTCGAATGAACGATCGCGCTTTTGTGCTTGTGCCTTTAGCGGAGATTGCCCCCGACTGGAGACATCCGATATTGAATCAGTCGATCGCTGAACTGCTTCGATTTGTTGATGCTTCAGATATGAGAAAGCTTTAAGCCTCAGATTACCTTCACCTAGCTAAATTCATGCCTTTAGGATCAGAACCTCCTCAACTTCTAAAACAGCGTCTTCTGTACAAAGGACGAAAGTTTAATTTTGAAGTGAATAGCCTCCGATTGCCGAACAAGGCAGAGGGCGATTGGGAATGTATTCGACATCCGGGCGGCGCGTTGGTGATCCCAGTGACCACTGATGGAAAGCTGGTGTTAGTGAGACAGTACCGATTTGCAGTACAGCGCCGACTATATGAGTTTCCAGCGGGAACGGTAGAACCGGGAGAAGATCCGCTCGAAACAGTGCAGCGGGAAGTTCAGGAAGAAACAGGCTACACCTCGGAGAATTGGAAAAAGCTGGGAGAGTTCTTTTTGGCTCCGGGCTATTCGGATGAGGTGATTTATGCGTTTTTAGCGACAGAAGCGACGGAAATCGAGAATCCACCCGCTCAAGATGAAGACGAAGATATTGAGACAGTGTTAATGACTCCGCAAGAAGTTGAATCTGCAATCTACGCTGGAGATATCGCGGATTCTAAGTCGATTTCGAGCTTTTTATTGGCGAAACCACTATTGTTTGATTTGGGTGTTTGATTCGTAAGTTATGGGTGATTTGATTCTATTTTGGCATCGCCGGGATCTACGGATTTCGGACAATCTGGGTTTGGCTGCGGCACGAGAGCGATCGAACAAAATTGTCGGTGTGTTTTGTCTTGATCCGTTGATTCTCGATCGAGATGATGTCGCCCCTGCACGAGTGAAGTATTTGATCGGTAGCTTGGAATCGTTGCAGCAACGTTATAGGAAAGCGGGTAGTGAACTTCTGATCATCCAAGCTGATCCGAAAGAAGGAATTCCGAGATTAGCTCGATCGCTGAATGCAACGGCGGTGTTTTTGAATGAAGATGTCGAGCCGTATGGACGCGATCGCGATCAGACTGTAATGGCTTCGTTGAATGCAATGGGAATCGAAACGCAAACGTTTTGGTCTCAATTGATGCACTCACCCGAAGAAATCAAATCAGGATCAGGATCGCCTTACACCGTTTATTCGCCGTTTTGGAAGAATTGGAGCCTTCAGAAGAAAACGGCTCCCGCTCCAGATCTAGAAGGAGTCGAAGGATTGACCGATTCGGAACGAGAACAAGCAGAAGGACTGATTCCGCTGCCTTCTGCAAAGGACTTGGGCTATGTTTGGGACAATCCTTTGATGCTTGATCCGGGTGAAATCGCTGCACAAGAACGATTAGAAGAATTTTGCTCTAGTGCCATCTATTCATACCAAGGAGAACGGAACTTTCCGGCTCACCCTGGAACTTCGTTGCTGAGTGCGGCTCTGAAGTTTGGTGTCATCGGGGTGCGAACGGTTTGGAATGCGATCGACGATGCCGCCCATCGCGGTGATACGGATGATATTCGCGTTTATCGGCAGGAAATCGCTTGGCGTGAATTCTATCAACACGCGATGTATCACTTTCCTGAGCTTGCAGATGGTGCTTATCGAAAGGTTCTAAAGGATTTTCCTTGGGATAATAACGAGCAATACTTTCAAGCGTGGTGTGAAGGTCGAACTGGGTTCCCGATTATTGATGCTGCAATGCGTCAGATGAATGAAACCGCTTGGATGCACAATCGCTCTCGGATGATTGTGGCAAGCTTTCTCACTAAAGATTTATTTGTCGATTATCGATTGGGTGAGAAGTACTTTATGCAGCGATTGTATGATGGCGATTTGTCGTCAAATAATGGCGGTTGGCAGTGGAGTACATCGAGCGGCATGGACCCGAAACCGCTGCGAATCTTCAATCCGTCAAGTCAGGCGAAAAAGTTCGATGCAGATGCGGAATACATTCGGGAATTCTTGCCAGAATTGCGGCATGTGGAAACCGAGGATTTGATTTCTGGCAAGATTTCTAAAGAAGAACGCGATCGAGCGGGATATCCAAAACCGATCATTGATCACAATGTTCAACAGCGGAAATTCAAAGAACGATTTGCCGCACAAAAAGCAGCAACCGGGGATGGCGGCGGAGATTGATTGCGAAAAATCCTGCGTTGACCCGATGACGTAGAGACGACCCGCCGGGTCGTCTCTACCCGGATTTCGCGGCAGAACGATCAATCTTCACGATGCAGTCATCGGATTGCCACAATTATCAAGGTTTGCCCGATCGCCTTTCACCACCTCAACATTCAATCGATGCAACACTTGATCGATCGGTAATGCAAATCCAAGCCCCTCGATCCCTTTACTTGCAATCTTCTCGGTCACAATTCCAATCACTGCGCCTTGTCGATTCATCAACGGTCCGCCACTATTGCCCGGATTAATCGCCGTATCAGTTTGAATCAAACTCCGATCGCCATCTAATCGAAACCCGCTCACAATGCCCTGAGTCACGCTATTCGACAGCGATAGAGGATTACCGATCGCGATCACCGATTCCCCAACTCGAACCGCATTCGTCTGACACAGCGGTAAGCCTGAGATGTCGGTCTCGCCTCCTTCTAATTTCACCAAAGCCGCATCTAGTCCGGAATCGCGCCGCAAGACTCTTCCGATCCGAGTACTACCATCGTACAAATCCACATTCACCGTAAATGCAGAACCTACAACATGCTGATTGGTGATCACGAGTCCAGAAGAATCAATCAGAAAACCACTGCCGCGCCCACTCGATGTCCGAATTCGCACGATCGAAGAAACACTCCGCCCGCTTAATTGTGCGATCGACAATGGTTGATCCGATGCTGCTAATGCTGCCACCTCAAATCGAGCAGGGATATCCGATTCAGATCCAGGTGAATTAAGTGCCGCTAAAAAAGTCGATTCTGTCAAAAGATGTTTGATACTGGCTCGAATCGCTTCATAAGTTGCAGCCGGATTATCAACCCCTTCTGCTTCAGCACTTCCGCTAATTTCTTGACGGTAGACCACTCTGGCGCGATGTCGATCGAACAATTCCCAGCGAATCGTGCGTTCATCTTGAGTGCGATCGCCCTTAAACCAAGACTGATACGAATTCAATCGCGCCTGAGTCATCGTTCCGCCAATCAAAAATCGTCCAGGTTCCGTATCATTCACCGCTTCTTCAAACACAGAACTCGGCTGCGATCGCACCACATTAAATCCAGCTTGCACAAGTTCGTCTTCGATCAAATACCGGGCAGATTCTTCAAAACGATCATCTCGATCGCTGGTTGCGGTGTAGCGCTGTTGCACAATATTGAGCCAGCCTTCGTGATGCCCACCGATAATCACTCCCGGTAAGACACCCGAACGGATTCGAGCAATTTCAATTTTTGCAGAGACTTGAGCACTCATCGGCTCACTCAGACTCGAACTTTGCAGCGTCAACCACCAAACCAAACCAGCCAGCACAACGCTCCAAATCGGGGTTTGTTTCATAGCGATGTAGAAAATGAAGGACGAAGTAGCTAGAACGTCCAAATCGTCGCGCTCTTGAACGTTCTAGCATCAAACCGGGTAGGGTTCGATGATTATACATCCAGATCTTCATCTACGCCTATAGAAGGATGACAATAGTGACAAACAATCGATTTGTGCAGCGATCGATATAGCTAGCTCACGCCTTCATCAACGACTTAATCGCTAACTTCGCTGCCCCAACCATTCCCGCTCGATTGCCTAACTCTGCTCTTAGAATCTGCAATCCTTCACGCGAGGTGGGCATCACTCGCTGTTCAATTTCTGCGATCGCACTCGGCAAAAAGAATTCCGCACTCGCACTCACGCCACCACCAATGACGATCGCTTCTGGAGTCAAAACATAAATCAGACTCGTTAATCCCAGTCCCAAATCGCGACCGTACGATCGCCAAAATTCCAAAGCTTCAGGGTCATTCGATCGCGCTAATCGTCCGAGTTCATCGGGTTCCTTTCCCGTTCGTCGTCGAATTGCCTGAATCGAGGTATGTTGCTCTAATGACCCTCGATTGCCGCTATTACAGGGTGAGCCATTCGCATCAAGGCTAATCAGTCCCAGTTCTCCCGCTGCGCCGTTGTGCCCGATGAATAGCTCACCGTTGAGAATAATCGCGCCACCGACACCCGTTCCCAAAGTGAGCAGAATGAAGGTTTGGAACGATCGACCCGCTCCGAGCCAAGCTTCTCCCAATCCTGCACAATTCGCATCGTTCGATGCGATCGTCGGTCGTCCCGTTTTTGCTTCGATCCAATCTGCGATCGAGACTTCGATCCAGTTCGGCAGATTGATTGCAATTCGGGCAATTCGTCCAGCCGCATCCGTGGGTCCCGGCATCCCGATCCCGATCGCACTCGCGTCTCGATCGGGATCAAGTTCCGCGATCGCATCGACGATCGACATCAACACAGGTTCAGGATAAGCAGGTTGAGGAGTCGGAACAGTCATTGCTCGGAGGCAAGTTCCATCCAGAGTAAACCGTCCCAACTTAATTGCGGTTCCGCCTAAATCGATTCCCAGGACTTGAGTTGAGCCAGTCATTGCGGTTGCTTCAGAAACAGAGACGATCCTACAAGCAAACCGCGAACCTTGACTCAAAACGCCGTGAGTTCAATGAATTCTTCGAGTGGTTGCTTATTCAGGGGGCATTAGCCGATTCAAACGAAGCAACTTATTCTGTTGAACTGACGCTAAAACGGACGATAGAACGCATAGGATTTTTCAAGCAAAAGTTTCCGTTCTGTGAAAACTTCAGCTTCTGGAAATAATGCTTGCATTCTGCGACGAGACAGCACACGAGTTTCTTCGATCATGTCTGTCCATTTCGGATACAGCTTACGCCAGCGTTGTTTAAGTCGATTTTGCACAGACGGAGGAAGATTCCAGTAGAACGGAATTCCCGTGTGGATTTCAACTGGAAAGCGATCGCTCGGTGTCTGAATCCAATACGCTTTTCCAATCCGCTGAACTTCTAAAGCAAACGCTGCTTGTTTCGCTTCATCGCCTACATGTTCGATCACAGAATTACTAAACACCACATCAAACGATTGATCCGCGAACTTCTGCCGCAGATTCGTAGCATCGCCTTGAATGAAAGAAAACTGCTCGGTCGGCGGTTCCATTTCGTCCTTGTCTAAATTCACGATCGTCACTCGAAACTGATGCGGAACCATTTTCCAGGTGTAAGACGACCCGCCTAAATCCAGAATTTTCGCGTTTTCTGGCGGATTCATGAGTTGTAAAAATGTCCGAAATCGCTGGGATCGCCAGCGTTTTAGCAACGAGTCATTTTGTTCATCGTAAGCCCATTCCCGATAGCGGATATAAGCACTTACTAACGAAAGCGACATCATCAGCCTCCACAGCTATATACAGGTGAGTCAATTATTCGATCGCACCCCACGAGGATTCTTCGGCTCTCGATCTTTGTTCTGAGCCTGGAATCCTGAGCGAAATGGGGGCATTGTCGCGCTCCGGAACTTAGATTTGAAAAAGCTTTGAAACGATCAATCTGAGTGGAACTATAGATTCCAAGATTTCGTCTGGGTATAGCCTTATTCGATCGTAAATTTCAATATGTTAAGGAAAAATCTTAATCAAAACTCAGTAGCGCTCTGGTAGACTTTCCCAAGCTTGCGTCACAATCTCGCTCAACCAATGACGCTGTTGGGAATCAAGCAGTCGATCTTCTGCCAACACTTCCGCTTTCACATCTTCGAGTGATCGACCCTGCGATCGAGCCGTCTCGATCACTTGTGCGATCGCGTTGAGCAATAAGTCTTCAGTCACAGGTTCAGAATGGGGAGATGAAATCGGATAATTCATTGGGCAATTCCAGTCGCGGCTTTAATCAGGAATAATAAGAAAGATGTGAAGTTTTTAAAGTTGGTATCAGGAGTAGCTTGTTTTTCCTGGCTTTGTCAACCCGCTTTAGTCCCCGATTCGGAGTTTAGATCGAACGATTATGAAAGAAATCCTATACCTCGAAGTCCCAACTCCTGATACTGATGCTGTCATTCAGTGGCTGCATACGAGTTATCGTCCCGGATCGGGTGAAAAAGTGACGACTCCAGCCGGAATTCGTTTGATTCTGGGCGGCGAATTGTCGATTTTTGTTTGGTCAGTTCAGCGATCGACGTATCTCAAAATCTTCCGCACCGGGACGATCCCCAACGAGAAACAGATTGTAAGTGAATTTGTTCAAGGCATTCGATCACAGTTTCCGAACGTTTATCCTGAATCGCCTCAAATCGATTTATCGAATCAGTCCATTTTTGAAGCTCTAGCTGCGTACTATCCCAAAACCGTCGAATTCTTTAAGAAGATTCCGAATGGAGAATACGATCTCAATCGTGTGTACTGGTGGGAACAACGCTGGCGGGAAGGCGTTCGGACTCCTCAGAAACCGCGTCAAGTTGTCTTTGTTGCAGATGATGGCGATACGGCTCCCACGAAACCGCCTTTCGACTTGATTTATGTGGGTGGCGCGTTAGGAATTGTTCACGCCGCAGTGATGGCAAAACTAGGCTATCGAGTCTTGCTCATCGAGCGGATGCCGTTTGGTCGAATGAATCGCGAGTGGAATATTTCGCGCAGTGAATTTCAGAGTTTGATTGATCTGGGACTGTTTACGCCAGCAGAGTTCGATCGCGTGATTGCCAACGAGTATGTAGACGGCTTCCACAAGTTCTTTGATGCGAATAATCCCCCGCAAGCCAAAGCGAAAATTCTCCATACTCCGACCGTTTTGAATATCGCGATCGATGCCGAAAGATTCCTCAAACTTTGTGGTGAAAAACTTCGAGAAGCAGGCGGCGAAATTTGGGATGACACCGAATTTCAACGTGCCGATATCAGTCCGAATCAAGTCACAATCTACGCAACTCATCTTCCCACTCAGCAAGAGCGACAGATTACCGGGCGATTGTTAATTGATGCAATGGGAACCGCTTCTCCGATCGCTTGGCAACTCAACGGCGGACGAGCGTTTGATAGTGTTTGTCCGACTGTTGGAGCGGTGATTGCAGATGGCTTTGATCCGGGTGTTTGGGATTCACACTATGGCGACGTTTTAAACAGTCATGGTGACATTTCACGCGGACGGCAATTGATCTGGGAACTATTCCCAGCAGAAGGAAAAGAACTCACCTTCTATCTGTTCCACTATCATCAAGTGCATCCTGAGAATCCTGGATCGTTGCTTGAAATGTACGAGGATTTCTTCACGATTCTGCCCGAATATCGTCGTTGTGACATGGACAAATTGGTGTGGAAGAAAGCGACATTCGGGTATATTCCAGGACATTTCAGCACGAATAGTCGCGATCGCACAATTGCCTTCGATCGATTAATTGCGATCGGCGATGCTGCCTCACTCCAATCGCCTCTAGTCTTTACGGGATTCGGCTCATTGGTACGAAATCTATCGCGATTGACGCATCTATTGGATGTGGCTCTGAAACATGACCTATTAAATAAGCGATCGCTCAATGCCATCCGCGCTTATCAAAGTAATGTTTCTGTGACTTGGATGTTCTCGAAAGGCATGATGGTTCCAACTGGAAGATCATTACCACCACAGCAAGTTAATTCAATGCTCAATACATTCTTTGATGTATTAGCCGATCAACCGCCAGAAATTGCCGATGCGTTTATCAAAGATCGAGTGACTTGGACAAGATTTAACGCAATGGCGATCGTTGCTGCATTAAAAAATCCAGCTTTGTTGTTATGGATTTGGCAAATGGCAGGCGCGAAAGATCTCCTACGTTGGACAGGAAACTACTTAAACTTCGGAGTAAATGCTTTTATTAGCTGGATTTTCAGTGGTTGGTTCCCGAAACTGCTCTTTCAAATTCAGCCTTGGTTAGAAGCTAAATTTCCGGCAGTTTGGCTATGGGGACTATCTCAGAGTTATGCGCTCACGTATGGAATGGGCAAACCTCAGATGATGCCGAAATTCAAGCTGACGAAACCGAGAACCACGATCGAGGTTAATCGATCGCACTTAGAAACTGGAAATCGTCAAGTCAGTTGAAGATCGCATCCGTCATCATCCGAGTTGCTCAAATTACAGCATGAAGCAGAATCAGTAGAGTTTCTGAAATTCTGTACGATCGCCATAAATGCTGCGTCAGGTTCTTGTTCTCCATATATTTTGTGGGTGTGAATCAGTGTTTCGATCGCGCAGTACTGTTTCGATTGTTCGCGTATCTGCTCATCAACCGTGAATTCGATGATTCTTTGCACTTCGTTGTTCACCCGCCCCGGAATAGAATTCGGGGCGGGACTGAATCGCAGCAAGGAACTGATCGAATTCACCAATTAGACTGCCGACTGATCCGCACCCCTGCTCATTTGGGCTGCGATCGATGAGTTGCCCGATCAGATGCACGATCGCGCTGAGTTGACATTCAAGATGAGGAGAAATCATGAAACTTGCACTTTTAGGCGCAGTCGCAGCGGGAGTCGTGTAAGCGACTCCCGCTGCGGCACTTGGAGACCATAATTTCACAGCTTGCAATCCTGGACAGTCCCGACCACGGGAACTTATACGATTACGACCTTTGGCGCTCAATCGGGCATCGGTGGCTTAGGTGGAAGAACGGGGGCAGACTTCAATCTGACAGCAGGGCAGACGATCCAAATTTTAGTGGGTGGTCAAGGCGGCATTAGTCCTCGTGGCAGGGGCGGCGGCGGCTTTAATGGCGGCACTACCAGTACTGGCGGCACTGGCTTTATCAACTCGGCATTTTTGGCAAATCCTGCCAGCGTCAATGTTGCTAACGGTGTTAGAAGCGGCAATGGCTTCGTCCAAATCGCCGAAATCACTCCGATTCCATTCGCGTTTTCGCCCCTGCCCGGTCTGATCGTGGGTGGATTGCTGTCACGCTTGCGCCGTCGTCAGCAATCTCGTCACAGTTGCGCCGCACCGTCGAAGGTTGAGGTCTAGAGATGTCGCAGTAGAAGCTTAGATTCGGACATTCTCCCAGTCGCCCCCAAACCTCCAATTCTGGGGGCTTAAGACTCTTGCTCCCCCAAACTTGGGGGCTGGGGCTTTTTAGAAGTGTCCTAACTGGAGTAGGTACTGCTGTAGTTCCAATTTCACTGAGGCATCGAGTCGCTGCATGGCTGCTTGATGCTGAGATTGATTTGAAGAGCGATCGCGAATCCGCCGCGATCGCTCCTCACCCAATTTTAGGACTCTTGACGATTCTGAAGCTGTTGGAGTTGTTCGATCGAGAACTCAGTCAATCGAGCGATCATTTCTAGCGGAAGATTTTCTTGAAGCATTTTCAACGCGAGCGATCGGCGTTCTTCCACCTGCCCCTGTTCGCGCCCACGCTGTTCAGCTTCTTGCTGCCACTCTTGATAAAGCAGCTAACACACCAGAAGCCGCTGCCAAATTACTCTGCTCTTGCCGATCGTCCAATGCCTCAATCCGTTGTGCCACCGTTCTGAGCGTCGCAGCCCGGTCACTCGTTCTCGTCAGCGCCGCATACGGTAACAACCCCGGACGCTGCAAAAATTGCTCCGTTGGCTGCTCCCACAGTCGAATCACATCAAACTCATTCCGCAATCGATTCGCCTGAAAGTCCGCCTTGTAAACCTGTTCTGAAGCCGTCTCCCGCAGATAAATCACCACCTGCACCAATCGTCGATCGGGAAACTTGCGATAGATTCGCAAACTGTAATCTGCCATCCGAAAGCCAATCTGATCATCTGGATCAGTTTGAAATTCCGCATGAAGAATCAGCCGCCTTGACTTTAACAGCACGACTGAATCCGCTCGAATCGGTTCTAGCGAAAGTTCTTTCGGCTTCAGTTCTGTTAATTTAATTTGGTCTACCGACTAACCAAGAGGAGATATCTTGAGAGTATTCGTCCGCGAGAAACTTGGAGAGAGTATCAAACATCGCCTTATTTTACTGCCATCCGAGCTTGGCAATGAGGACAATAATACAATCGCCGTCCCGCCAGGATTTCTTTTACGATGAGTGTCCCACAAACAAAGCAAGGACAATTCTCGCGATTGAACACATAATGCCGATAGTTACTTCTGCGATCGCCTTTCGCTTTCAATTGCATCGCCAGTTCCAAATCATTGGTGATGCCTTTTGTGAGATAAGACTGTTGTGTGACGGATAAAACAGCTTTTGCAAGGGCATGAATCTGATTATCAGAACAATCGATCGGTCTTAAGCTCGGCAACACTCGCGCCACAAATAAAATCTCACTGCGAAGATAGTTTCCCAAACCCCCTAGAAAATGTTGATCTAACAATAGAATCGGTAACTGTCTGCGATAAAACCGTTTATCTCGAAACCGAGCTTCAACCTGCTCAACCGTCACCGCTTCATCTAATACATCTAATTCAATCCGACTCAAAAACGGGTGTGTTGCTAGATCTGATTGTTGCAGCACTTCAATATCAGACGCACTGTAGAGCAATGCTGATTTTTTCGCATTGTGAATTGCGAGGCGCAACTGTCGATTTGTCTGTGGATAAGAATGCGATCGACGAACATACCAGCGCCCATACAGTTGATTGTGACTGTAGATATAAAGCTGATTGCTAAAACAAATCACCATCCCTTTCCCGCGCGTCCGAACAGCGGTCACACAATGCCCGATAAATTCAGATTCGTAAGGCTTTAATCGATCGAATGCAAAGAACATTTCCGTCACTTGTCGATCGACTAACGCCGCAGCAATTTGATCGGCTGAGGAGCGGATTTCTGGACCTTCAGGCATCGGGTAAGTACGCTAAATTAAAGGTATGTTAGAACTACATTGCCACACAACTTACTCAGATGGAATGCTGAGTCCGACCGAACTCGTCAACGCTGCGATCGAGTCCGATGTTCGTGCGCTTGCGATTACTGATCACGATACGGTTTCCGGTTGGGATGAAGCGATCGCTGCTGCTCCTCCCGAACTTGAAATCGTTCCCGGACTAGAATTAAGTACCGTATTTCGCGATCGCTCTCTGCATATTTTGGGCTTTTATCCGAACCGCGACCAATTAGTTCCACCCCTAACTGAACGCCTCGAAGGTCGAAAACGCCGCGCTCAAGAAATGATCGATAAACTAGCGGCTCTTGGTTATGACATCGAACTGCCGAAAATGGGGGAAGGCATGGCTCCCGGTCGTCCGCATATTGCCTCAGCATTGGTAAGAGCGGGTCATGTGGAATCGACGAGAGAAGCCTTCGATCGCTTTTTAGCGGATGACAAACCCGCCTTTGTTCAATACGAGAAATTCAGCGCCGCAGACGGCATCCGATTGTTGCGCGACTGTGGAGCCGTTCCGATTTGGGCACATCCATTTTTGTTTCGGGGTGCGCCTGTGAAAGAAGTCTTACCGGAACTGGTTGAAGCGGGATTAATGGGCATTGAGGTTTATCATCCGAGCCATACACTTTGGCAAGCAGAACGACTGAAAGACATGTGTGCTCAGTATGGCTTGTTGATTAGCGGTGGTAGTGATTTTCATGGAATTCCAGCGGATAGTAAGGCGGACGAATATCGATCGCTGAATAGTTTGAAAGTGTCGATCGATCTTCTGGAACCGATTAAACAAGCAGCAAATGATCTTAAGCGCTAGTTCAGATGTGCGGTTTTCTTCATGTACGATGATACCTGCCGATTTCTTGCTGAACATTTCTCCGCTGACTTTGCAAGTTGGCTACTTGGAGAACCCGTAACCCTAACCGAACTCAAACCCTCGGAACTGTCGCTTGATCCGAAAGCGTGATTCTAGCTGGGTTACGATTAGAGCAAACGATTATCAACCAATTAGTACGGAGGGACGTTATGCAGGAATCTGTGATTTATCGAGCCATCCAGGAAGAAGCAGAAGAAAGAAAGCAACGAGAAATCGCGCTCAATTTTTTGAGAGCAGGCGCATCGATCGAACTGATTGCCCGTGGGACTGGATTGTCGATTCAAGAAGTTCAACAACTCGAACAGCAACTCAATGAGCCTCGACAAAATCAAGGCTAGAGGATCATGTTCAAAAAATTGCTCAGATTCCTCCGGACAAAGGCAGTGATTGTCGTATACAGAATTGGTAGATGCACCCTGATGATTCACCCCTGGCGATCCGTCAGGGGTTTTTTGTATGTTTGGTCTTATCGTATTTGCGTGGAAACCTGAACGGGTACGCTTTCAACTTCAGATCCCCGTGCTGGCTCCAGGATGAAGTATCCATCAACCGCAGAGTCTTGTGGCAGTGCTGAGAGCGTGTGTTCAAATTCAGTCGGAGTCAGATTGTGATCGACCAACAAATCGTATTGAGCAATATACCCTTCAAAAACATTGCTACGGGCGACAAGTTTCTTTAATGAAGGAATGACCATTGCTTGTTCTTTCACCAACCCAAGTCCAACATTCTTGTTTAAACCAGAGCCGTTGTGCATTGCAGGAATCCAGCCTTTAGAGTACCAAGATTCGTCAATTTTGCGGCGCAAGCTGTCAATCCACTCGTAGCGCTTTGTTTCCCCATGTGCGAAATCAAGCCATTCAACCAATTCAGCAACAGAGACAAAATCAACAAAATCACTGGCTAAGAAGCGTTCTGGGTATTCACCAATCAACACCTCTCTGGCAATTCGCTGCCCCTCAGTTTGCCAAAACTGATTGGCTTCGTGAACTTCTTGCTGCGCAATCTCTAGCATTCCTAATTCAGCAGTGCAGCGAATTTGAGCAAGAGCGGTCAATGCAAAATATTCCTCGTATGCCATCGATGTTTCGATCGTGGTTGCGTGAGACAAAAGATCGCGATATCGCAAGTTAATTTTCGTCAGCGTTTGCCGTGCGTTGAGCAGAATCGGGTGACGATGTTCAGCAGGTATTTTGTCTAATTTCATTAAGGAATTCAATGCCGCAAGAAGTTCTGCACGTTCATTGCTGGCGAGAAAATGTTGAATGTCCTGAATGTCTTTCTGAATGCTCTTGAGCTTGTCATCGAGTTTGTTGAGTTTGTTGTTAATTGCGATAAAGCCAACGCTGCTGACCGCAAGTCCCAAACCCGATAAAACAGCCGTGCCCGCTGCAACCTGGAGTACTTGATGCGTGGTCTGGGAAAGTGCTCCAACCTGTGTAGAGAGTTGTGTGAGCATCAGCGTATTATGCTGCACTGAATTCTTCAAGTCAGCCATCTGCATACTGTTGACGATGCCTGGAATGATGTTGAGTCCTGGCAAAACGTTGAGAAATTGTGAACTGGCTGGGAGAAGATGACGCACGATTTGTCCGGCGTGTTCTGTTCCTGCTGCCCAACGAATTACGCCACCGTAAAGTTTGTATTGTCCTGTGACCAATCCAGTGATCACATCCGATGGAATTACTCGTGCAATCTCCCAACCAGGAAAAACCATAATCTTAACCCTCAGAGAATCTTTAGCGATGCTGATTCAGAAAATCATTGCCGCTAGTGTTCCTTGACAGGCACGATCGCTAACTTGTAGAGACCTTAATTTCCGCTTGGATGATTCGCTGTCACTTGAGCCATCCGCTGCGAAATTTCAGGATTGTACAGTCTGAGATAATTCCAATAGTTACCCAATACCGATTTGACGTACCCTCTCGTTTCGGAATATGGAATCGACTCGACAAATTCATCGGGATCTTGCGTTTTTGCCTTACTGAGCCAGCCTGAAACCGCGCCGGGTCCGGCATTGTAGCTGGCGACCGCTAATAGTGAATTGTTACTGTACTGTGCATGAGTGTAGTCGAGATACCAAGTACCAAACTTGATATTGGTTTCAGGATCAGCCAGTTTGAACTCTTTGACTTTAATGTTGTTTGCAATGTATTGACCCGTTTCGGGCATTACTTGCATCAGTCCAACGGCTCCAACACTCGATCGAATATTCGGTTCAAATCGCGATTCTTGCCGAATTAATGCCGTAACTAACATCGGATTAAGCTGTCGTTGCTGTGACCAACTCTCGATCGTTTCCACATACGGGAACGGATACAACGCTTGCCAATAGCCAAGATTCTTCCTCAACTGTTGATACTGTGCTTTGTCTTCTGGTGTGTCTCGATCGCGCAAACTCCCGACCATGAAAATGCCATCAAGATTATCGCCCACACCTAATCGCATCACGCCATCAGTGAACTGTTCTGCGATCGAGGGTTTCACTCGATTCTGAAATTCGATCTGCCAATGTGACCAAGCATCCCGCTCTTGACCAAGTTGGTATAGCTCTTTCATCGCAGACGATCCCGCAGGCAACTCCGGACGAGAAAGCGGTTTTTGCACTTGGGGATTCATCGATCGAACACTGTTAAAGTCGCCCACATTCCAACCGAGAATCGATGCCGATCGCCAAGCAAAATACGATTCAGGATGATCGCTTAGAACCTTTTGGAATAGTTTCGCCGCTTGATCATTGTCGCCGATCGTTTGCGCCCATTTACCTGCCCAAAATCCCGCTTCGGCTGCGATTTCACTTGTAGAATTGTTCGTTAAAATCGGTTCTGCCCATTGTCTAGCGAGCTTGATATTTCCAGCTTTGGCACTCTTTTGAGCATATTCCCAACGCATTTCAGCGGCAGCATCCGAATTTGCATACTGAGTCAGAACTAATTGACGCATCTGTGCCGCAGTTTTACCGCTGTTCATTTTGTCGAGCATTTTCGACTTTTCAACTAAAGCAGCAGGAGCACGATCGGGAAAATTCTGAATCACTTGATCGAGATATGCGATCGCAGTTTGTGGTGTACTTGCCAAATCTGCGAGTCGCGTCAGAGCTAAACCTGCCTCTGAAAATTGCGGAAACTGCTGCACCATTTGACGATATCGCTCGGTTGCTCCAGGCTTTCCGCTCAGATGTAATCCTCGTGCCGATCGATAAGCAGTTAGCGGCGTTTGAGGCGCACGAGAATATGCGATCGCGCCCTTATCGTACACTTGATTTTCCCAATATCCGAATGCGATCGCTTCCCAGTCTTCGGGCTTCAATTGATTGCCGAACTGTGACACTAATCGATCGAGCAATTCGGTATAGCCTTGACTATCAGTGCCGTATCGAGCGACTAGCAGCAGTAGCGGTAACTGTTTCGGATTTTGCTTTAAGCGAGTTTTGGCAATCTCGATCGATCTCGGATGCGAGGGAAATTGCTGCAAAGCTTGATCCCAGAATTTGCCGTCCTTGCGTCCTAAAGTAAAAAGGGCTTCCGCTGTGGCAGGCTCTTTCGGATATTGTTGAATCACTTCTTGTAGCGTCTGCGCGGCTTCCTTCTGCTTTCCTGCCACCTCGTAAGCCTGAGCGCGTTTCACTCCAATTTGTGCGGCTAACACCGGATAGCTTTTCTCTAAATCTTTCAGTTGCTCTAAGGCTTTGTCCCCTTGCCCCTGAGAAATGAAATCAACCGCTAATAAATACCGAGCACGATCGCGTTCTAACGTTGAATTTGCACCTTTGACCGCTTGTTGCAGTGCGGCTCCGCGCTCATTCGCAGATTTTGTCACAAGCGGACTAATCACCGGGCTAGGAGTTCCAACGCCACCAGACTGAGGAGAATTGAGCGATTGTAGCGAGTTCACCATTCCAGACGGCATTTGCGACACGTCCCGGAGTTTCTCGATCGGCAATAACGCACCTGCAATTAACCCGATCGCCCCGGCTCCAGAGGCGAGGATCAACCAAAACTTCCGCTCTTTAAACAGTGGTTTTCGCATGAAGAGACTACCAGAACAAAGGGGCAATTTGTCGCAAACTGTAAGCAGTTATAGCAGAGATTTAATAATTCTGAGTCACAAATAGAAACTCAGTTTCAAATCGCACATGAGTTCTACGGTTTCTGGCATTTTGATCGATACTGGAAATCAGACGTTAGAACCCACGGAAGGGCAAGATTGGAATGAATTTAACAGTCACGGGAACTTCATTACTGGAATGGGCAGGCGATGGATTAGCGATCGCGCTCTTTGAAGGTGTAGATTTGTCCAGCGATGTCGCTGCCTTGGATCAAAAACTATCCGGTGCAATCACTGACCTGATCGCAGATGCCGAATTCAAAGGCAAATCAGGCAGCACCGCATCGACTCGCATCGCAGGCAGTCCCATTCGCAAACTTCTCCTCGTAGGACTCGGTAAACCCGATACGTTTAACCTAGAAGCACTGCGTCGATCGAGTGCGGCAGCGGCAAAATTAGCCAAACGCGAACGCTGCAAAACCGTGGGAATGAGTTTCCCGATTTACAACGAAAATCCGGCTGCAACCACTCAAGCGATCGTTGAAGGGATCGAACTGTCGCTTTATAAAGATTTGCGCTTCAAGTCAGAACCCGATGACAGTCCGAAAGTCGAATCGATCGAGCTTCTCGGTTTAGCAGGTCAAGAAGCCGAGATCGAGAAAGCCCGTCAGATCTGTTCTGGAGTTTTCCTTGCGCGTGAACTCGTCGCGGCTCCAGCGAACTATGTGACTCCGATTACGATGGCAGAAACGGCTTTAGCGATCGCGAACGAATACGGCTTAGATATTCAAATTCTCGAAAAAGACGACTGCGAAAAGCTCGGCATGGGAGCGTTTCTTGGAGTGGCTCAAGCTTCAGATCTCCCGCCAAAGTTCATTCACATCACCTACAGACCCGAAGGAACGCCTCGGAAGAAATTAGCCATCATCGGCAAAGGTCTGACGTTCGATTCCGGCGGTCTCAACATCAAAGGTGCGGGAAGCGGCATCGAAATGATGAAAACCGATATGGGCGGCGCGGGTGCAACCTTCGGAGCGGTGAAAGCGATCGCGCAATTAAAACCCGATGTCGAAGTGCATTTCATTAGCGCTGTCACCGAAAACATGATCAGCGGTCGAGCCATCCACCCCGGCGACATTCTCACCGCCTCGAATGGAAAAACGATCGAGATTAACAACACCGATGCCGAAGGACGGTTAACGCTGGCAGATGCGCTGGTGTATACCGAAAAACTGGAAGTCGATGCGATCGTTGATTTGGCAACCTTGACTGGAGCCTGTGTGATTGCCCTCGGTGACAACATTGCGGGCTTGTGGAGTCCAAATGATGAACTCGCGAATCAACTTCTGAAAGCGAGCGAAGAAACAGGCGAAAAACTGTGGCGAATGCCAATGGAAGAGAAATACTTTGACAGTATGAAGTCTGGTATCGCTGATATGAAAAACACAGGTGCACGTGCGGGTGGGGCGATTTCTGCCTCACTGTTCCTAAAGCAGTTTGTCAAAGAAACACCTTGGGCGCACTTAGATGTGGCGGGTCCGGTGTGGGCAGATAAAGAAAACGGTTACAACGGTGCAGGGGCAACAGGATACGGTGTGCGACTGCTCGTAGATTGGGTGTTGAGCGCTTAGTTTAAATGGGGGTTAGGCATTTGGCTTGCCCCTTTGCGATTTGTGCGATCGCGATTGACCGATATCAATTCGATCGTTTAACGCAACCCACGATCGTCGTTCTACCGCGAAATCCCCGTAGAGACGCGATTAATCGCGTCTCTACCAACCGTCGTCGGGCTAACTAAATTGCTGTGCATAAAATCGGGCATACCGTCCACCCTCAGCAATCAATTCCTGATGCGTTCCCGCCTCCACCACGCGCCCTTTCTCCATCACCAAAATTCGATCGACTCGTCTCACCGTCGCCAACCGATGCGCGATGATAAACACTGTTCTTCCTTGCATAATTCTCTCAAGGGCTTCTTGCACAAGGGCTTCGGACTCCGAATCAAGCGCAGAAGTCGCCTCATCTAAGATCAAAATTCTCGGATTCAGTAAGACAGCCCGCGCGATCGCTAATCTCTGCCGCTGTCCCCCTGATAAATTCACGCCTCGTTCCCCAACCCAAGTGTCATAACCATCCGGGAACTGACTAATAAACTGATGAGCGTTCGCAATTTTCGCGGCTGCCTTCACCGCTTTCAAGTCAAAATCAAGCTGACCAAAGGCGATATTTTGCGCGATCGTACCCGTAAACAATGTCGTTTCCTGCGGTACAATCCCGATCTGATGCCTCAAACTCTTCAGCGTCACATCCCGAATATTCGTCCCATCAATCCAAATATCGCCCTGCTGCGGGTCATAAAATCGCGGAATCAGGTTTACGAGCGTTGTCTTCCCTGCTCCAGATGCGCCAACTAATGCGACCATTTCACCCGGCAACACTCTCAGATTCAAATCCTGCAAAACAGGACGATCGGGTCTGTAAGCAAAGCTAACATTCTCGAATTCGATCCGACCTACCACAGGCGGCAAGTCTTGAGCATCGGGACTTTCTGCGATTGACGGTCGAATCTGCATCAGTTCAAAGACTCGATCGACCGAAGCTTCTCCCTGCTTAAACTCGTTATAGTTCAGCGTCACGGTACTAATCGGCTCAAACAACATCGCCACCGCGACTACGAACGCAATAAATTCACTCGCGGTTAAATTGCCTTGGGAAATCTGCCAACTGCCGATTAACAGAAGAATGACGATCCCGATCGCATCTAAAAAGCCTTGAACCGGATACTGAATTGCTCTAAGTCGTTCTGTCGCGTATCTTGCTTGCCGATTGCGTTCCGAACCTCGACGAAATTGTTCGATCGCATAATCTTCCGCCGCGAACGCCCTGACCAATCTCACACCGCTTAACATCTCAATCAGCAGCGCCGATAAATCCGAAATTCGACTCTGACTCCGGTAAGACAACTTCCGCATCTTTTCCCCGAACCAAGCGGTCAGGAATGCCAACAACGGAGCCACAATGAAAGTCGCCAATGTAAGCTGCCAGTTGTAGTAAAACATCGTGCCCAACGTCACCACGAGTTTCAGCGCATTCGGCACAAACTGACTAAACAGCTTTTGAACCACTTCTCCAATTCGATCGACATCTTCGGTCAGCCGATATGATAAATCTCCGGTCTTCACTGTTTCAAAATACGCCAAACTCAATCGCTGAATATGAGCAAACGATCGATTTCTCAATTCCATCGCGATCGACAATGCCGCCTTTGCAATCAGCGTCTCTTGTCCGTACTGTGCAAGTTTCTGTGCACCCCAAATCAGAATCACATAGCCTGCCGTTTCTGCGATCGCAGCAATTCGCCCTTCGCCAATAAAGCGCGACATTTTCTCAGCAAAAAATGCAAGTGCGGGCCATGTCACCGCAAACACAACAGCGCACATCAACGCATACACGATCGTGCGCCATTGCGGGCGGATATAAGGGATAAGCTGCCAGTAGTTAGAACGCTGTTTCAAGGTCGGTTAAATTTATGTTCCTGGTAGATGTGCACAACTGAAGGTGAAAGCGAAACCACGATAATCACGATCGAGAGCAGATACTTGTCTATGTCTAGAATCAGCGCACCGAGCGAGAAGCCAAGTATCGTCAATCCAAACATCTGAATCAACCCCCCAACCACATTAAACGAAAAGAACGTCCGATAGTTCATCCCGGCAATTCCCGCAGCGATCGACAGAAATCGAGCTAGTACGATCGCTTTTCGTCCGTGTTTATCGTAAAACCCTTGAGCCGACACAAAATGCCTCTTGTGAAACAGCGAGGAGTCTTCTTTCTGGAAGAGTTTTCGCCCGAATCTGTTCCCGTTGAGACGATTCGTCCTGATTGAGGTTGAATCCAGAAATGCCTAAAAATTATGACTTCTTCTGCCGTCGTCGTAAAAGCCAAATTATAAACACGACTACGAGAATCGCTAGAACCACTTTAGAGACGGGCGCAAGATATTCATCGACTAATTCATAATTCGCACCGAGAGCAAATCCCGCATACGTCAAAGCAAACGTCCAAATCGTAGTGCCGATCGTGGAATACACCAAAAACGGCATCAGGCGCATTCCACTAATCCCCGCAGGCAGCGAAATCAATGTCCGAATCCCCGGAACCAATCGCCCAAACAAAACGGCTTTCGTGCCATGTCGATGAAACCAGCGATCAACTTTATCAATGTCATTTCCCGTCACGCCGATCCATTTGCCATATCGATCGGCAAGTTCCCGAATCCGCTTTTCCCCGATAAACAGCCCCCCGTAATACCAAAGCAACGTTCCGAGAATCGTCCCCACCACGCCAGCCAACACCGCATACTGAAAATTCATCTCGCCCTTCGATACAGTAAATCCCGCCAGCGGCATGATCAACTCCGACGGAATTGGCGGAAACAAATTTTCCATAAACATGAGAAACCCGATGCCCAGATATCCAAGCGACTCCATCGTCTTGGTAATCCATTCAACCAATGCTGCACTCATGCGTGACTTCCTCGTATGGGGTGAACTGAAGCAAATTTGCGGCAATTGCGCGATCGCTCAACTAATCTTATGAACTTTTATGAAACTTTTACGCGCAAATTCAACCCCATCCGCGAAATTTCACGACGAGAATACAACTTTACAAAAAGCGGATCCTATTGGACTCGAACCAATGACCGACCGCTTAGAAGGCGGTTGCTCTATCCACTGAGCTAAGGATCCAAAACGGACATTTACTACTATAACGGCGTAAAGCAAATTTAGAGCAATCAGAATTTTTCTGCCTAAACTTGTTTTTTATCAAGCTCATGTGAAGTTAAGCCATCAAATGGGGAATTCAAGAGAGTGGGTAATCCCTAATCCGGTGATCCCTTCTCAAAATCGGTGTCAACCGACATCTTCACCAGTATCATGGCGAACATCGCCCTGCCCCCTACCCTAAGACCCTGAGCCGCTTTATGTTCATTCTGAAACGGCAGGATGTTGAGATCAGCAGCATTCAGCACCCCAAACGCGATCAAAAAGTTCCGATCTTGTCCTATCAAGGGCAAACTTTCCGATTGATTCAAGTCTTCAATGCAGGACAAGAAGAAGAAGCGCGATCGTTTTGGCGCGATCTCACCGATAATCAGGGCAAAGCCTGTGTCCTCCTCGAAGAACCAGAGCGCTACAGCGTTTGGGGCAAAGTGCGACTCGACCAGCTAGGAATTGAACTGCCAGCGCCAGAGGGGGGAGCCGTTTCTGCGGTCTTTACTCAAGCGTGTTTACTGATGCTGCAAGCGATGTACATCGACATTGAAGACCTGATGGGCACAAAGCAAGCCGCCTCATTCGAGCGTGATTTAACGAATATTTTTCAGCAGTGGCGATTTCCGCAAACGGAATCCCCGACTGCGATCAAGCAACTCCTCACCGTGAATCCGCTCAACAGCTTGCACACTCCCAACTGGCAAGAAAGTTTATTAAATGTGTTACTTCAAGAGCTGCATCGGCTCGGTAAGGCATATTTTGGCAAGTCCGCGTTTGTGGGTCGAATTCTCGATGCGCTTCAAGATTTGCCGCAAGGTGAGCGCTCTCGGTTCCTGGAATGGCTTAATCACTCTCCGACCGGAAAACTCTGGTCGTAACTTCTGTCCCTTGTTGAACTACAAACTATGAGCACTTCAGCGAGTAATTCTCAATCGAAATCTCTTTCCGTTCAAGCGATCGTGTTTGCAGAAATTCTGTTAGCCGTCGCTGCTTTATTGTTCTTTCTTCTATTTAGTGTTCCTGATCCGGGTCAAACTCGCCCGGATTGGTACTCTTACGGTGCGTCCGCTTTCGAGGTCGTTGCATTCTTTAGTGCTGCCTGGTTGTGCTTCAGAAACTGGAACAGTCCCCAGATTGTCAGCGGTCGGCGCGTCTGGCTAGGAATTGGACTCGGAATGCTCTGCTACGGACTCGGAACAATTCTATTTACGTTCTGGGAGACCTACTTAGGGCGCGAAGCCGATGTTTCCCTCGGTGATTTCTTCTATGTCCCGACTTATTTATTTCTGTCATGGGGCATGATCATGGCGTTCGCCGATCGACGTTTAAATCTCGATCTCTGGCAATGGGCAACCGTGGGCGCGATCGCGGCTGTCAGTATCGCCTTCGCAACTTGGTTGACTTTGAAACCCGATACGCCTTCTGCCTTACTATTTGGTGAGCCTGCAATTGCTCAAACCGCCCCTGTCCAAACTGCTCCCGCTAGACCGACTCCAAGAGCAACTATTTCTCCCACGGTTCGATCTTCTCCGATCGTGACTCCTGCTGCAACTCCGAAACCTGCGGCAGTCACTGAAGAAAAGAAACCCGTCGAGGAAAAGCCAACCGTTGACAACGCTCCGGAGTGGGTGAAATTAGTCGAAGAAACGCTTGCACCGCTCAAACCCTTTCTCGATTATTTCTACGTTCTCGCAGATGTCTTTATCCTAATCATTGCGACAACATTGCTTTTAGCATTCTGGGGCGGACGCTTCTCTCAATCCTGGCGCATGATTGCCGCCGCTGCCTTCTGTCTCTACATCGCCGATATGTGGTTCAAGTACGCGACGACTCGACTCGAAAACTATCAGAGCGGTGGACTCGTTGAAATCTTCTGGATTTTCAGCGGTGTATTGTTTGGAATTGGAGCAGCACTCGAATACGATTTAAGTCGATCGCGTCGGGGTAGCTCACGTCGCCGAGCATAAAGATTTGTCGGGCATCCCTCATTCGATCGCGCTCAGCATAGAATAGATGAGTAATTGCCGCCCCGCGATGAGTTTTGCATGAGCAGACTGACTGATACTGATAAAGCCAAAATCATTGACCTATATCGCCAAACTGGAGAAACAACTTTAACTCTGGCAGAGCAATACGGAGTCAGTAATACGACGATTAGCCGCATTCTTAAAAGCAGCTTGTCGGCGGAAGAGTATGAAAGTCTGATTCAGCAAAAGCGCAGTGCATCACGAGGCGGCACAAAAACGGCAATAGTCGAAGTTCCCGCCGTTCAAGGAAATTTACTCGAAACGCCTGAACCTGAACAACCTGAAGTGGTTGAACCCGTTGAAGAACCATCGAAGCCTGCACCTCCGCGCCGAGTTAAACGGCGATCGAGCGCACCTGAAGAAATTGCTCCTCCAGTTGAAGAAGTCGCTCAGGTGAATACCATTGAAGCGATCGTCGGAGAAGATCTCACGCCTACTACAGGCGGCATGATTGACGATGACGAAGACGACGACCTCGATGATGACCTCGATGATCTCGACAGCTTGGATGAAGAAGACGATGATGATGAGCCTGCAATCTTGCCCTCGATTCAACTGAGTGCAGCGGATTTTATTCGAGTGTTGCCGATCGCAGAAGCCGCGATTCCGAGAACGTGTTACTTAGTTGTCGATCGCTCTGCTGAACTCGTTGCCCGTCCGTTGAGCGAATTTGCTGAACTCGGTCAGATTCCATCGGGAGAAGTCGAGGCGAAAACGCTTCCCGTCTTTGACAATCACCGAGTTGCCAAGCGGTTCTCGAATATTCGCACCCAGCGTGTGATCAAAGTTCCCGATAGTCGAGTGCTACAAAAAGCTGCTCCCTATTTACAAGCCAAGGGAATCACAAGATTACTGATTGATGGTCAAGTGTACGCGCTTTAGAAGATGTTTGAGACATATCGGTCAGAGCATTCGCCCGCCCGTGACTGAAAGTCCGGGCTAACCGTGCGAAGTCCTTTTCAAAGGACTGAAGACCTTGCTCTAATTCTCTTTCAGTCCCTTTAGTGGACTTCGTTCGATTAGCCCCGAATTCATTCCGGGGCGGGTGAGTGCAAGAAACGACACGTTGCAAACGCCCTCTTAGATATCGTCGCCTTGACCAGGTAAAAGTCCGAGAAGGGGCTGCACGATCGCAGCTCCTAAAATCCCAATCACGACGCTAAAAGCAATCACAAGACCGAACGGCAGATCGATCGTTTGAAACGCGAGAAATCTGAGCGCGATCGGGGCTGCATTTTGAATCGCGATTAGTGCGATCGCAGCGACCCAAACGGCAACCAGACTCGCAGTAATCAAAGTGGCAAAACTTCTCATAGGAATTTCAGGAATCGAGAACTGAGGCACTGTAGGAAATATCATCAGCCGCGAACTGATAAATTTTCATCCTTGTGAGACATTTCCTTTACGGGTAGATTGAATGATCTACCCGCTTTTTATTTTAGAGCCTGCTGATCGGAGATGACCAACAGGCTCTTAAGTGCTATCGGAACAGGCTACTCACCGAATTATCCTCATGGATTCGCCAAATCGTTTCGCCAATCACACTCGCCACTGAAAGAATCCTCAGTTGCGGGAAGCGGTGTTCGTCAGCGATCGGAATCGTATTCGTCACGATCACTTCTTCGAGATAGCCGCTCGAAAGACGTTCGATCGCAGGCGGAGAAAACACAGCATGAGTCGCACAGGCGTAGACCTGACGCGCTCCTTCTTTCCGCAGAATCTTCGCTCCTTCGAGAATTGTTCCAGCCGTATCGATCATGTCATCGACCAGAACCGCAGTCTTGCCTCGGACATCCCCGATGACATTCATCACTTCTGCAACGTTGTGAGCTTGTCGTCGCTTATCAATAATCGCCAAAGGGGCATCATTTAAACGTTTCGCCAGCGCTCTTGCTCGTGCGACACCCCCCACATCTGGAGAAACCACAACCAGATCTTCAAGCTGTTTGTTAGCAATGTAATCCACGAGCGTTGGAGAGCCGTAAACATGATCCATCGGAATATCGAAATACCCTTGAATCTGAGCGGCGTGTAAGTCCATCGCCAGAATTCGGTTCGCTCCTGCCTGAGTAATCAGATTGGCTGCGAGTTTTGCCGTAATCGATTCCCGTCCAGCGGTTTTACGATCGGCTCTTGCATACCCGTAATACGGCAGAACGGCGGTCACTTGTCGTGCTGATGCTCTTCGACAAGCATCAATCATGATCAACAATTCCATTAAGTTATCGTTGACTGGGCGACAAGTCGGCTGAATCAGATAAACATCACAGCCACGAATCGACTCTTGAATCTGGACATATAGCTCGCCATCCGCAAAGTGCTTTTGCACCATTGGACTCAAATCCATTCCTAAATATCGCGCGATCTCCTGTGAGAGGGGCACATTAGCGGTGCCAGACAAGAGGCGCAGACGATTATTATCAGGAATCGACGGCAGAGCAGACGGAGGAGATAGTGTTGCAGAACGGATCACGTCAAGTCCTCGAACGCATTCAACGCAATATTAACACCGCGACTTTTGTTCATTGCCCTTGGTTTCGCGGATCTCAAGCATTCGTAAATGGCAAATGATTTTGCGAAATATTTGTTTAAGACTGAACCAGACATAATGTACGGATGATCGATCGCTAAAATCTTCATCCGATCAGGTGAAATGAATGCTAAAGGGGATAAGCAGAGTATAGTCAAGGTCAGTCGGGAGTATTTATCGCAACTTATTCTGCCAAATTTATCTGCGCTTCGCAATGGATTTTTATAATGTTATCGATCGCTGATTTATTTCCCAATTTTGTTGCGTATATTACAAAAATATGCGTTAGATTCGATCGTCTAAGCTATGCTGAAAAGTCCAGTCACGTGAAGGAAGTGTGATCGCATGAGCCTTAAAGACCGCATCACCGAAGAGATTAAGATCGCGATGAAGTCTCAAGATAAAGTGCGGTTAGAGACGCTTCGCAGCATCAAGAAGGTGCTGCTGGAAAAAGAAGTGAGTGTGCGCCCTTCCGGTCAAACGGAATTGACTGAGGCACAAGAAATCGAGGCATTGTCTCAGATTGCTAAACAGCGCAGAGATTCGATCGAGCAATACACAAACGCTAATCGCCAAGATTTAGCCGACAAAGAAGCGGCAGAGTTAGCAATTATCGAGACGTTTCTGCCCGCGCAAATGTCAGATGAAGAAGTGGAAAGTGCGATCGCCGAAATCATCGCCCAAGTGGGAGCGACTTCCGCGAAAGATATGGGCAAGGTGATGGGTCCTGTGATGCAGCAGCTAAAAGGCAAGGCGGACGGAAAGAAAGTGCAAGCGATCGTGAAAGCAAAATTGGGTGGGTAGAGTCGTAACGACTCCGTTCACCCGCCGCTAGTAACCCCTCGGACTTATCGACCAACTTGATACGGTCGGTGTGAAATGGGATCATTAGGTTGCTGGTAGACAGATGACTTTTCAAGACTCTGCAAGCTTTCACGATTTTGCGCCAACACCAAGGCAGCAATTGCTAGAAGAAAGTAACCGAAGCTTCTCTGAAGTTGTTTTGTTGAAACAAATTGGGCAAGATATGCGCCAATCACCGTTCCGCATCCTGCTAAAAACGTAAATGAAACCGTCAGAGTCCAGTCCAAAGAAATATGCCCTAAATAACCGAGGAAACCCGCAGCAGAATTACACGCAATGATCAATAGTGAAGTTCCGATCGCCTGTCTCATTGGGATATTACCCAATAGTACCAAAGCTGGAACGATAGCAAAGCCGCCGCCAACGCCAACTAACCCGGTCAAAACGCCCACGGCAATCCCTTCAGTCATCATCCATAGCCAGCAATATTTACAGGCAGGTTGGATATACTGGGGTGCTGCTAACTCATCTTCATTCGCTTCAGGCTTTGCCTTAGCAGAACGATAAATCATTAAGCCTGCGCCAGCCAACATCGATAGTCCAAATAGAACCATCTGGATTCCACTCGTGATGAATGGAAGTGTGGCGATCCTGGCACCTAAATAAGCGCCTATCATGGTTGCCGAGCCAAAAACTCCCGCTGTTTTAAGCTTTAGATTGCCGCGTCGCGCATGAGGAATGCTACCCAGCAAACTCACACTTCCCACGATAATTAAGGTCATGGCAATCGCAGGCTTCGGCGAAACACCCATGACATAAACCAGCACAGGCAACGCCAACACCGAACCACCCCCACCCAACAACCCTAGACTGATACCAATGCCAACAGCGAAAAGATGTCCGAGAATCCAAGTCATAGTCTATTCCCAGAGCGTTGATTGTAGGGCAACTTAGCTAATAGCAATCCCATTGCACAGGTGTTCGTGGCTCCAGCAAATACAAGTCCAGCACCAACAAAACCACTGAGAATCAAGAAATAGGGTGAGACGAGTACCCCTAGAATAGTTCCTAAAAATACTAACGAACCTGCCACGATTTGTACCTGCCGAAACAAGCTAATCGGCGCGTTTTGACTCTTCTCAACTCCATAGCCTGCACTTTTCCAACTCGGAATTCCGCCTCGTAAATGAATTACAGAAGTGAAGCCAGCTTCTAAACATTGCTGGGCAGCTTTTGTTGACCGATTTCCCGATTGACAATAAAGTACAAGCTTTTGACCTGACGGTGGTTGAACTCGCTCAGGATGGAATTGTGACAACGGGTGGAGTTTCGCACCAGGAATTCGTTCGATTGCATATTCAGCGGGTTCTCGCACATCCACTAATGTAACCGAGTGATGCTCAATCCATTGTTTCAGAGTTCGAGCATCAATTTCTTGCAACTGAGAAGTATTCGTCATGATTATCCTTAAATAGAGTAGTTACCAGCAGGCATGGCGATGGATCTGCCACAGCGTTCATTAGCGGGTAGCGCCTCCATCATTTTTTGCGGATCGGGCAAATCTAGTTTGTCCATAAATGCCTTGAATTCAGCCCGACTCCGCCCCACAAATCGAGGATTCCAGCATTTTTCCTCTTTCACAGAAGAGACTGTCTGTCCGCGATAGTCATGGGCTGGATAAATCAAGGTGGTATCCGGCAAAGTGAACACCCGTTGAGTCACTGAATCAAACAAGGTGCCTGCATCCCCACTCTGGAAATCTGTTCGTCCGCAGCCTCGAATCAGTAGCGCGTCTCCAGTCAGTAGATGAGTTCCACTGATGAGATATGCCATATGACTGTCGGTATGCCCCGGTGTCGCGATCGCCTTCACCTCAACGGAGCCAAGATTTAAGATTTCACCATCTTGAATAAACAGATCGGCACAGTCTACTTGCGCCTGAGCCGGTACCACATTTAGGCATCCCGTTGCCGATCTCAGTTTTGCAGCACCTGTAATGTGGTCAGCGTGAACGTGAGTCTCTAGGCAGTAGCGCAATGTCAAGTCTAGTTCTTTGAGCAACTTCAAATCGCGCTCAACCTGTTCTAAGACTGGATCGACCAGGATTGCTTCGGCAGAAGCACGATCTGCAACCAGATACGTGTAGGTACTGCTTTCATGATCGAAGAGTTGACGGAATAACATCACTATGTGTCTCTCTTGCTTATATTACCTTGTTCTATTACTATATAGTAGTCTAATGAAGTGTGCAAGTTTGAATATAACGCTAATTTTCTCCCGCTTATGTCGCAAATCCCAATTTCGGCTCTCACTCAAGTTGCTGATTACTTCAAAGTTTTATCGGAGCTTAGTCGGCTGCAAGTTCTGTGCGCCCTCAAGAATGGTGCTAAAAATGTTACTGAAATTATTGAAGAAACGGGTCTGGGGCAAGCTAATGTTTCCAAACATCTCAAGATTCTGACTCAGGCAGGCATCGTGAAACGGCAGCCGCAGGGGGTCAGCGTTTACTATCAAATCACTGATCCAATGATTTTTGATTTGTGTGAACTGGTATGTCAGCGACTCGAAATTCAGTTGCAAGAACAGTCACAAGCACTTAAAAACCTGGATGGATTGCGACAACTCTAATTATCCCGATCGCTACCGACGGCTGAAGCCAGCTCACGACCGAGATAAGCGGTGGCACATAACCTGGCATCCTCAAGATTACTTAACCATCCGCTTCATCAACTGGTTGGGCTGCTGGCACGAACGCTTCGATTACTCTTCCCTAATCTGCCTCTCAATTGCATCACACTTAGATCGGTAAACTCAATGCGTTAGCAGTACAACAGTGTGACCTCGTTTTCTCAACTCCAAAGCGATCTCAATCATGGTTGATCAACAGCACCGGATTACTCAATAGTTCGCCGAGTGAGTTCTTTGCTCTAGTACTTTCTTGCTTCACCTGATACCAATCGCTATGTTGCTTAAACTCCGTCATTTTGTTCTGCTCAAGAATACCTGGAATAGCAAGCCAGGTAACGTAGGCTTGATCATTGGTCTTCCGATCGCTCGACCCATTTCTGACAACGATCAACATTTTGGGGGTTTGCACATTTTATTTCAATGCCCACGAAAATTTGAAATACCTCGATCTAACTCGGCAACTTCTTAGCTCAGAGATGATTGAGCAGCAAACTTAAGCGGCGGTTAATTTAACTTTAGCTGGTGTAAAAGCAAAGTAGGACTAATAAACAGCTTTAAAAGACGATCTCAAAAAAGTAAGCCAGTGATACCGGAATATAAGAAAAGCAGACCAAAAACAAGCGAAACGCCGATCGTAATTGGACGGCTATTTTTGCCTAACCAGGCTGACATCTTGGCGAGTAACTGATTCGAGCGTTGGGGCATGAGAATACGAGCAGAGATCGGGAGCAGCAGCAAGAGTTGAGCCAGCAAAATGAAGAGGACGTATGCGATCGCGCTATTGAGCCGACCTAATTCTGCGGCAGCGATCGTTGCTAGGGCACTGAGGATAAAGACCCAAGACTTTGCAGCAATCAGCGGCAGTCCGAGTCCGAGTCCAAGCGCCTTGATTGGCGTTAAGCGATCGAGAATTGCGACCACCTTGGGCGATGAATCATCCGGATCTTCCTCTCCCTTCCATTTCTTGTAGGCAGTAATCAAGAGAAGAATGCCAAGCACTAGGAGCAGTGTTGCAGCGACCGGATTTTTGCCGCCACTTTCCTCAGTCACTGCCGAAGAACTAGATAGAACCCAACCAAAAATTACCCCCTGCAACAACCGTGTGAGGGTCATGCCAGTGACATACGCGATCGCCTTGAGTAGTCCCTGATTCGGATTTCTCAGCAGCAATAAATCGATCGTGATTTGCAAAGGCGAAAGAGCAGTGCCAATGATGTAGGGTAGAAGCGAGATGAATACAGTTTCCATCAAATACACCTCATTGGGTGATAGGGCTTAATAAATCCCTAACCCTTGACATTCTCTCCGTTAAGACAAATCTACTAATGAATACAAGGGTTATGCCTATGGTCACGGTTAAAATTTTCTTACCGTACGAGAATCTTACCTTTATTCATTCTGATCAACTGCTTTCGCAAGGAGCGCATAAGAATTATATGAAACTGACATCTGGACTGTTATGGGGCGATCAGAGATACATCAGGTTTTGGCTTCAATCGTCAAAGGACAAGCAGCTTGAATTCGATCGCGCCCTTGCTGTTTTGCTAGATAGAGAGCTTCGTCAGCTTGCTTGATGAGAGATACGATCGTTGTTTCTGAATTAGGAACGATACTCACTGCGCCAATACTCAATGTCAAAAACTGGCTCACTTTGGAACGAGAATGCTGAATCTGAGCTTGCCAAATTTGGGCTTGAATTTTTTCAGCAACAGTAATGACTCCCTCGATCGGAGTGTTGGGCAAAAGTACCGCAAACTCTTCGCCTCCATAGCGGGCAACCAGATCAGCAGGGCGATTGACTGAACGCTTTAGTTCCTGTGCCACTCGCTGCAAACATTCATCACCCATCAAATGCCCGTAACCGTCGTTGTACTGCTTGAAAAAATCAACATCACACAGAATCATACCTAACGGTTGCTGTTCTCGCTGGAGTCGTAACCATTCTTGAGCGAGGTACTCATCAAAGCATCATCGGTTTGCAATTTGAGTGAGTCCGTCTAGCTGTGATATCCGCTGAAGCTCTTGATTGGCAACTTCTAGCTCCGCAGTTCGTTGAGCAACGCGCTCTTCTAAGGTGGCAAATAGGTTTTTGAGCTTATCTGACATGCGGAGAAATGCGATCGATAATTTCCCGATCTCATCCTGTCGCAATTCAGGTAATTGCACTTCAAAATTTCCCTGTGTAAGCTGTTCTGTCGATTGCAATAATTGAGCGAGGGGTTGAGTTACTTGAGTGTTCAAAATTCGATAGATTAGCGCCATCTCGACGAACAAAGCAACACCACCCGATAGCAAAACGAATTGTGCAGCACTCCAAGCACTATCTTGCATGAGAGCGTGTGGATAGACTGAGACAAAATACCAGTGAGTTCCTGCAAGCTTCGTAAACGTGATGTATTCGCGATCGTGGACGTTTTCAATCACTCGCGCTCCATTTTCAGATTCATTCGGATCAGTCGATTGAATCAATGCAAAAATCCGACTGAGATGAGCATCCGCTAAATCTTGAATGTTCAATGTTCCATGCTTTGCTGCAATTTGGGAGGCAAAGTTGGGATGAGCAATCAAATTGCCGTCTTGTCGAACAATAAAGTTATAAGTTCCAGCTAAACGATCGACGTTTGTGCGATCGATCAAATCATTTAAGAGGATGTCGTTGCCGATACTAGCAATATGCCGCCCGGTTGCATCATCGATTGGGGTAACGACCGAAACAATCCAATCTGGACTGGCTGGATCTTGAGAAGCATCTGTCCAAACGGTTTCCCGTTGTGGGTCATGATCGCGATCGGACACATAGAAAAACTTTTCATGGTGGACATCAAAATCACCAGGAACGATTAACGGTCCGGGTAGTTCGGGCCAATACGTCACCGCAATGTTATCCGGGGATGCAATCCAAGTATCAATAAAGCGATCGCGCCAGGCAGGTGCATACTGCAAGAGAATCTGTTCATATTGCCGAACCTGACGGCGAATCGCTGGAGTCAGAGGAACATTTCGCCCGACTATCACAGAAGGCTTTGATTCTGCCTCAAACTCTTGCAAATTCTGGTGTTCTGGAAAGTTGCGATGCGTGCCATCCGACCAAGCAAACAACGGCGATAGTGTTTCAGATCGAGTCGTGATAGTCGTGAAGGCTTGCTTGAGAATCTGATGTCGATCGGCAGCGAGTTGGAAAATCGCTTCCTCACGCTTTCCCCGCTCTGTCACGTATTTCTGAAGTTGTTCCTGCGTTCCAAGCTGTGCTTGCCCGATGATGTGCCCATAGGTCAACAGCGCAGACACAATGAAGATTCCGGTCATTCGGAACAATAGCTGACTTAAGGTATGTCGAGTGAGTGAAGGCTGAACTTGCATGAAGGGGGCAAATCGGTTAAGCAAGAAACCCTCCAACCAGACAGATTGTGAGCATCATGATCAGCGATCGAGATTTGTATAAGACCATAATCGACCGCTAGTGTACACCTAGATGTTTAGAATGTTGCACATCAGCATATACAGCTTAATCGGGAGCGATCGGACAGTCCGATCGCTCCCAACAACCCTAATTTTCCGTCACTGTAACAGGTGTAGCCGTTACAGGTTGAGGATTGGCAACGATCTCCTTCTTGCTGAATTTGAGCTTACCATCGACTAAATCGATCGAGATCGTGTCGCCTTCCCCAAACGCATTTTCGAGCAGCTTCGTCGCGATCGGGTTTTGCAATTCCCGCTGAATTGCCCGCTTCAAAGGTCGCGCTCCATAAGTCGGGTCATATCCCACATCTGCCACATATTTCTGTGCAGCAGACGAGAGTTCCAGCGTAATCTTCTGATCGCTGAGCAAACCTTGAATGCGCTGGATCTGAAGTCTGACAATTTCACCCAACTCAGCACGATTCAACGGATGGAACAGAATCGTATCGTCGATTCGATTGAGAAACTCAGGGCGGAAATGTTTACGCAGTGCTTTCATCACTCGTTTTTGCATTTCCTCGTATCGAGCATCATCACCCGCGACATCGAGAATATGTTCGCTACCGATATTGCTCGTCATCACAATCACGGTATTGCGAAAATCGACCGTTCGACCCTGAGAATCGGTAATGCGTCCATCATCAAGCACTTGTAGCAAGATATTGAACACGTCAGGATGCGCTTTCTCAACTTCATCGAGCAGCACAACTGAATAAGGTTTACGGCGAATCGCTTCAGATAATTGTCCGCCTTCGTCATAGCCGACATAGCCCGGAGGTGCACCAACTAAACGCGAGACTGAATGCTTCTCCATGTATTCGGACATATCGAGACGCACGATCGCATCATCCGCATCAAACAGAAATTGCGCCAATGCTCGTGCGAGTTCCGTTTTTCCGACCCCGGTAGGTCCCATGAATAGAAATGAACCGATCGGACGATTGGGATCTTTCATTCCCGATCGCGCTCGTCGAATTGCAGCCGACACCGCTTCAACCGCGTCATGCTGTCCGATCACTCGCTCATGCAGGTGTTTCTCCAAATTCAGGAGCTTCTGACGCTCAGATTCGAGCAGTCGCGTTACGGGAATGCCTGTCCACCGGGCAACGATTTCTGCAATATCCGCTTCGGTCACTTGTTCGCGTAATAAAGCGGTTCCGCCTGCTTGCAGTTCCAGAAGTTGCGCTTCTTGTTCTTCGCGCTCATGCTGTAACGCTTCAAGCCGTCCATATTTCAATTGCGCTGCGGTATTAAGGTCGTACGCCCGTTCAGCTTGCTCGATTTGAACTCGAAGCTGATCTTCCTCACCTTTGAGTGATTTGATCGTTTCGAGAATTTGCTTTTCGTTTTGCCACTGGGAATCGAGCGCATCTTTTCTCGGTTGAAGTTCCGCGATTTCTTGTTCGAGTCGTTCAAGTCGATCCTTAGAATTGCGGCTCAGTCCAGTGAGTCCAGTAAGTTTGTCTTCGCTCTTGACCGAGAGCTTTTCCATTTCAAGCTGTCTTAAGCGGCGCTCGATCTGTTCTAGCTCAGTCGGTTTCGAGGTGATTTCCATTCGGAGCTTTGCGGCGGCTTCATCGACGAGATCGATCGCTTTATCTGGCAAAAAGCGATCGCTAATATATCGACTCGATAACGTAGCAGCCGCCACTAAAGCGGAATCAGTAATATTGACCCCGTGGTGCACTTCATAGCGCTCTTTCAACCCGCGCAAAATCGAAATCGTATCTTCAACGCTCGGCTGATCGATCACGACCTGCTGGAATCGCCGCTCTAGTGCCGCATCCTTCTCGATGTACTTCCGATATTCATCGAGCGTCGTCGCCCCAATACAGCGCAATTCTCCCCGTGCCAACATCGGTTTAAGCAGATTTCCGGCATCCATATTGCCTTGTCCGCCTGCACCCGCTCCAACCACTGTGTGAAGCTCATCGATAAATAGAACGATCTGACCGTCGGAATCGATCACTTCTTTAAGAACAGCTCTGAGTCGATCCTCGAATTCGCCTCGATACTTCGCACCCGCAATCAGTGATCCCATATCGAGCGAAATCAACTTGCGGTTTTTCAGCGATTCGGGGACATCTCCGTTAACGATGCGTTGCGCGAGACCTTCTGCGATCGCAGTTTTCCCGACTCCCGGTTCTCCGATCAAAACCGGATTATTTTTAGTCCGTCGAGACAGAACTTGAACGACCCGACGAATTTCACCATCGCGCCCGATCACCGGATCGATCTTGCCTGCCTTCGCGCGTTCGGTCAGATCCAATCCGAATTTCTCTAGAGCCGAGTAGCGCGATTCAGGAGCCTGATCGGTCACTTTCTGACCGCCTCTAAGGTCACGAATCGCTGTATCGAGTCGCGCTGTATCCACATTGAAACTACGAAAGAGCTTCAATCCAAGGCGCGGATCGTTCGCAAACGCCTGAATAATATGTTCGATCGATATAAAGTCGTCCTGCATCGAAGCTCGCGCCGCTTCTGCTCGATCGAGCATCGTATCGAGATACCGCCCTAAATAAAGCTGTTCCGTACTGCCCACTTTCGGCTGACGGCGAGTAAATTCATCCACCTGCTGGAAAAATCGATTCGGCTCGATTCCGGCTTTACTTAAAATTTTTCCCGCCAAACCATCTTCCTGCTCTAGCAGGCTAATGATTAAATGTTCGACTTCTAGATTCTGGTGTCGATAACGTCGCACGACATCTTGTGCCTGAACGATCGCTTCCCAGGCTTTATCTGTAAATTTGCTGGGGTCTGTGGGTTGCATTCCAATAATGTTTTGTCATCGCTCTTCTTGAAACTTCACTCTAGCAGGTTCAGACGATTGTTTCATGCCGTGTTTTGCCTTCATGAACGTTCCGGTTTGGAAAGATGAAAACTCTGCCACAAGTGTAGGCAAACCTTCACTCAATCTTGACTCTTGAATGAATTCTGCGCTGTGTAGATGGTAACGATTAGACATACCTAATCGGGCAACGTGCTCATTGCGCTCAAACTTGGTAAAACCAAAAAGCAGGGTAAGAACTTTACCCTGCCTTCAGCTAATACCCCCAAGGGAATTCGAATCCCTGTCGCCTCCGTGAAAGGGAGGTGTCCTAGGCCTCTAGACGATGGGGGCGCGATTTGCTTACGCGCTTGTCTCGTGCGTTCGACATTTATTAATGTAACGGACAAAACTAGGTTTGTCAACACATCAAGCCAAATTTGATTTTAGTCAGACGGGTGAACTCTAGACATAGAGCAAAAGTGACGAAATTAGCCACCCCCAGAACTGTCCCTTGGCAGAGACGCGCGATCGAGAAAAGCCACTACCGTAAATGAAAGATAACGAACATCTACCCACCCTAGAAGGCTTTGCCCTGATTCGTGTCATGCTGCTGATCGACTTCATGCTGTCGCCCAAGACCCCAAAATCCGATGGCGTTCTTACCCGCCCCCCGATTACTTTGCCTGAAACTCCCAGTACGCTAGAAGAGCACCCTGTTTCATCCTCACCTGCTCCTTCCCTTGTGGAACACCCGAATCTTTCTCAATCTGTACGATCGCGCTGTTTACCTTGGCTTGCTTCGATCGTTTATCCCCTTGCCCGCCATATCGTTCTGCCGTTCTACTTTCGACGCATCGAGATTATAGGACGCGAACATTTCCCCGCAGTGGGTCCAGTGATCATCGCGGCAACGCATCGATCGCGGTGGGATGCCTTCATGGTTCCTTGTGCAGTGGGTCAAGATGTAACGGGTCGAGTGTTACGGTTCATGGTCACAGCCGATGAAATGAACGGGATTCAAGGCTGGTTTATTCGACGGTTGGGCGGATTTCCCATCAATACTCGTCAACCGACGATCGCTGCACTCCGCCACAGTGTCGAGTTGTTACAACACGGTGAAGCATTGGTCATTTTTCCCGAAGGCAATATCTTTCGTCAGCCTGCACCGCTCAAACCTGGATTGGCTCGATTAGCGCTTCAAGCAGAAGCGAGTCAGCCTAATTTGAACGTTCAGATCGTACCGATCGCAATCCAGTACAGCAAGCCGCTCGTGCCGTGGCGGTCTGCGGTCAAGATTCGTGTTTATCCACCCCTAAATGCGGCTGACTACAGTTCAGACCATCCGAAGCAAGATGCAAAACGTTTGACAGCAGATTTAGAGCAAGTCCTGCAAGGATGTCGTCAATAAAAAAGAGACGCAATTTACAGCGTCTCTTGCTTGAATTTTCTTTAGAAGATTAGCGACCGATACCGATATAACGGAAGCCTGCTTCTTCTAAAACGGGTTGGTTCAGGAAGTTCCGACCATCGATCAGAATCGGAGTATTCATCAGCTTCGCCATTTTGATGTAATCGAGGCTGAGGAACTGAGACCACTCTGTTACAAGCACCAGGGCATCACAACCATCTGCTAAACGCTCTGCATCGGTTTCAACGATCACATCGGAAATACCATCGCGCATTCCGCTCTGTGAAATGATCGGGTCATACGCTTTCACTTTTGCGCCGAGGCGAGCGAGGTTCTCGATCACATTCAATGCAGGAGCATCACGCAAATCATCTGTGTCCGGTTTGAAGGTCAGACCCAAAAGACCGATCGTTTTTCCTTTTAGAATCTTCAACGCTTGCTGAAGTTTCTCAACTACGATCAACCGTTGACGCTCGTTCACGCAGACAGCCGCTTTGAGCAGTTGAGTCTCGTAACCGTAATCATCAGCCGTGTGAATCAGTGCAGAGACATCTTTCGGGAAGCAAGAGCCACCCCAGCCAAGACCTGCACTCAAGAATTTACTGCCGATCCGGGAATCGAGACCGATTCCTTTCGCGACTTGCATCACGTCTGCACCCACACGATCGCAGATATTCGCGACTTCGTTGATAAAGCTGATTTTCGTTGCCAAGAATGCGTTTGCCGCGTACTTGATCATTTCAGCCGAACTTAAATCTGTCACTACTACAGGGACAGGTGATGCAGATTTGTCTTCAGCAAATTGACGCTCGACGATCGGAGTGTAGAGTTCTTGCATCAACTTGATCGGTCGATCGCTGTTATTGCTGCCTAACACGATGCGATCGGGGTTGAATGTGTCATACACCGCAGAGCCTTCCCGCAGAAATTCTGGGTTGCTGACCACATCGAAATCGTATTCGCCTGTTAAAGCGCTGGTTTTGAACTCTTCGCCGCCACCGACTCCAGCAAGAACGGGGGCTTCTGCGCGTTGACGTTCCGCAAGCCCATCGAGCACGAGCATTCTCACCCAGTCTCCAGAGCCGATCGGCACGGTGGACTTGTTCACGATGACTTTGTAGCCGCTCTTAAGATTCGCACCGATGCCACGCGCGACCGCTTCCACATAGCGAGTATCGCTTTCGCCATTCGGGAGCGCAGGCGTTCCAACCGCGATAAACAGGATTTGACCGTGCTCGACTCCAGCCGCGATATCGGTCGTGAATTCTAAGCGTCCCGACTCGATCGAGGACTTCATGATTTCAGACAATCCCGGTTCAAAAATCGGCGACTGTCCCGACTGCATCAACTTGACTTTCGCCTCGTTGTTATCCACGCAGATGACATGATGTCCGATGTGAGACAAGCAAGCACCCGTAACCAAACCGACGTAACCCGTTCCAATAACGCAAACGCGCATAGTTTTACTCCTCAAACAAACGATGTGTTGCCTCGATAAATATCCTCGTTAGCATTCCCCGAAGGAGACGACTCTAGTGCGTCGCAATGCTTGCACCGCGCTCCGCGTCCGATTGGGCTTCAGGCGTTTCGAGGCGGCTGCGGAAATCAGCGATCGTGCGCTCCAACCCTTCTTTGAGCGGAATGGTGGGTTGCCAGCCGAGGTGAGTTTGAGCGCGAGTAATGTCAGGTTTGCGACGACGGGGATCGTCTTGCGGCAGTGGCTCAAATTTCACTGAAGCAGAAGGATTCACCATTTCTTGAACGGCTTGAGCGAGTTGCAGAATCGTGTATTCGCCAGGATTACCGAGGTTAACAGGACCGATAAAGTCACCGTTCATCAGGCGATACAAACCATCTACTAAGTCAGAAACATAGCAGAAGCTACGGGTTTGAGATCCATCACCGTATACCGTTAGCGCGTGACCTTTGAGGGCTTGCACGACGAAATTGCTCACAACTCGTCCATCGTTTTCGAGCATCCGGGGTCCGTAGGTGTTGAAAATGCGGGCGACGCGGATATCGACATCGTTTTGGCGGTGATAGTCGAAGGCGAGGGTTTCAGCGACTCGTTTTCCTTCGTCGTAACAACTGCGAATCCCGATCGGGTTGACGTTGCCGCGATATTCTTCGGACTGGGGATGGACTTCGGGATCGCCGTACACTTCTGAGGTCGAAGCCAAGAGGAATCTCGCTTTCACTCGTTTTGCTAGACCCAACATATTCATCGTTCCCATCACGTTGATTTTCACGGTTTTGACGGGATTGTACTGGTAGTGTACAGGGGATGCAGGGCAGGCGAGGTGATAGATCTGATCCACTTCGAGCCGAATCGGTTCGGTGATATCGTGGCGAATCAGTTCAAAATTGGGGTTGCCCATCCAGTGCTGGATGTTGCGCTTGTGTCCGGTGTAGAAGTTATCGAGACAAATCACTTCGTGACCTGTGGTCATTAGTCGATCGATCAAGTGGGAGCCGATGAAGCCTGCACCACCAGTGACAAGAATTCGCATAAGTTCAAAATCCGCTTAAGTTGCAAACGAGCAAGGGGTAGGAGTGGCAGTTGTAAAATGGATTGATTCCCTGCTTGCCAGAAGTGTACCCATTAAATTAACGGGTGGCACGATGGCGATCCGGACAGGGAGCGGGGCAACAACCCTACGCCGAGCGAGCTTTTTCATCAGTAGAACCATAACAGAATCGTTACAGCTCTGGGATTTTGTGCGATCGAGTTCATGGAATCTTCAACGCGATATGAAAATTGCCCCTACTTTTTGGGTAGGAGCAACTTGCAACGAATGATGAAAGAATTTAGCCTTGTTCGTTTGAGAGGCGGAGAACTGCCATAAACGCCTCTTGTGGGACATCGACGGTTCCGATCGCTTTCATTCGTTTTTTACCTTTAGCTTGCTTTTGCAGCAGTTTCTTCTTCCGCGAAATGTCGCCACCGTAACATTTAGCCAAGACATCTTTGCGGAGGGCGGGAATGTGTTCGCTGGCGATGACTTTGCTACCGATCGCGGCTTGAATCGGAATCTTGAACTGGTGACGGGGAATCAGTTCGCGTAATTTCTCAGTCAGAGCGCGACCGACTCCGTAGGCTTTATCACGGTGTACGATCGTTGCCAATGAATCGACCGGATCGCCATTGATCATGATATCCAGCTTCACGAGGGCATTTTCGCGATAGCCAATCAATTGATATTCCATGCTGGCGTAACCGCGCGATCGAGACTTCATCTGATCAAAGAAGTCCGTCACTACTTCAGCCAGCGGTAATTCATAAATCAGCGTCGTCCGTCCAGGAGTGAGGTACTTCATATCTTTGAAGACACCTCGACGGTTTTGGCAGAGTTCCATCAGCGTCCCTACATAAGTTTCGGGCGTGATGATATCGACTTGAACATAAGGTTCTTCGATCTTTTCGCGCTCTTGAGGTGAGGGAAGTTTGCCTGGGTTATCGATGAGCAGCACTTCGCCTTTGATCGTTGTGACTCGGTAGACCACGGAAGGCGCAGTGATAATCAGATCGAGGTTGTATTCGCGCTCTAGCCGCTCTTGGACGATTTCCATGTGGAGCAAGCCGAGAAAGCCGCAACGGAAACCGAATCCCATCGCGCTTGAGGTTTCTGGCTCAAAATTGAGCGCGGCATCGTTGAGCTTTAATTTATCGAGAGCTTCACGCAATTCTGGGAACTGATCCGCATCGGTCGGGAACATTCCACAGAAAACCATCGGTTTCGCTTCGATGTAGCCGGGTAAGGGTTCGGAGGCTTTGTTTGCTGAAAGCGTGATTGTGTCACCGACTCGTGCATCCTCGACCGCCTTGATCGAGGCGGCGAAATAGCCTACTTCTCCAGCGTGAAGCGATTCGACTTGAACTTGTGTGGGAGAAAGAACGCCCAATTCGTCGATTTGATATTCTTTGCCGGATGCCATTAGGTAGACTTTATCGCCTTTTTTCACCTGACCGTCCATCACTCGGAAATAGACGATTACACCCCGATAAGCGTCATAATAGCTGTCAAAAATTAGCGCTCTGAGAGGATTTTTAGTCGTGTCTTGAGGCGGTGGAACTTTTTGAACGATCGCTTCTAAAATTTCCGGCACTCCGATTCCTTCTTTCGCGGATGCCTCGATCGCTTCTGAGCAGTCGAGTCCGATCACTTCTTCGATCTCTTGTTTGATGCGATCAGGATCGGCTCCCGGCAAGTCGATCTTATTCAACACTGGAATAATTTCGAGATCGTGTTCTAGTGCCAGATAGACGTTTGCGAGGGTTTGAGCTTCTACACCTTGAGAAGCATCAACCACAAGAAGCGCACCTTCACAGGCGGCAAGCGATCGAGAAACTTCGTACGAGAAATCGACGTGCCCAGGCGTGTCAATCAAATTCAGAACATATTGCTGCCCGTCTTTGGCGGTGTAATTCATCCGGGCGGCTTGGAGCTTGATCGTAATCCCGCGCTCCCGTTCCAGTTCCATATTGTCCAGGAACTGTTCTTTCATTTCCCGTGCAGTCACGGTTCCCGTCTCCTGGAGCAAACGGTCAGCTAGCGTAGACTTGCCGTGGTCGATGTGGGCAATGATGGAAAAATTTCGGATACGGTTGACGGGTACGTCAGTCATATATCAGTACGGGTGGCGGCAGCAAGGACAGACGTTTCGATTAGATCTCCCTCTCTAGAGAGTCAGAATCCAAAAGAGAACGCTTAAGATATTTTAATCCTTTCTTCACGGAGTTCGAGAGTCTGAGACGCTAAGAAAAAGAAATGTCCGAAATTTGTTCGGATTAATTTCTGATCCCGATTTTTTCTCAGCCGCGTTTGTGAAAAAATGTTAAAACTTTGTTGAGTCTATGTAAAAAGCGGTACATCCATAGTTTATAGACGAGATTCCTCAAAGTGCGGGTAATTTTCGGCTCTCGATACCCTGTCTACTTTAGTCAATATGAACGACCCCAAAATTCAGATGCCCGATCGACATAAGACTGAACTCTCGATTCAGATTGATTCCGATTTGTTGGAGCAAGTCCGACATTTGACGAACGATCCGAGTAAAGTCGTCGAAGTCGCTCTCAGGCAATGGTTACGGAGCGAACTTTACCGTGATGAGGATAATGCTCGGACGTTACCGAGAAATCCACCGCTACCGCCCAGAGGCGAGTGGAATGATTAATGTTTGTTGCTGTGATCGGTTTCCTGTGGCTATGCGCCTGAATTTGATTTAGTGTCCGATGTTCACTTCCCGGTCAAATGGTCACTTCTGTGAATCTTCCTAGCTCTTTGTCCGATCCTTCTTACTCGATTGACTCGTCCGTACCTGCTGAATCAACTGCTGCGATCGCTGAAATTGCGGAGTTGATATTGTCCCAAGACGCGACGGGAGTTTTGCTTACGTTCCATTGGCGCGAAATCAGCGAGGCAGATTCACGTCACTGGATTGGAAAACCGATGGGTGCAGGATTCGCTCCAGTTTCTCCTGGGGCATATTTGGAACGATTGAAACGGGTGTTATCGTCTCAAACACCTGAACAGTTCCGCTGTCTATTTGAGTGTGGCGATCGGACGATTCTGTTTGATCTGGTGATGAGTCCGGTGATTTTGCCGAATGGAACGGCAGCGATCGTGGTTGTCACGGGAGAGCAGGCGAATGAATTAGATGAAGCGCGATCGCCTCTACAAGCGGTGGAATTGTCGCGGGAAGATGATCTCGATCGCTATCAGCAGCTTTTAACTCAAATCGTTTGGAATGCCCGTCAGAATTTAGATCTTCCGACAATTTGGCAAGCGACCGTCGAGGGATTAGGATCAGCGCTCGATGTGAGTCGGTGTGTGATTTGTCCGTATGATCCCAAGCGATCAAGTATCGAAGCCGTTGCGGAATTTCGCCAAGACTGCTTGGGATCGCTGAAAGGAGAAGTGTTTCAGCTTCAGGATGATCCGCTGTTACAAAAATCATTAGCGACTTTGAAACCGATTCGAGCAGTGCGGCAAGCTCCCGAAGAAATTGATCCGGCTCCATCGGGTGATATTCCTCAGACGCGGTTATTAGTCGCAACGCATTATCAGGATCAGCCCAATGGAGTGATTATTCTTGATCAGTGCGATCGCGATCGGGTGTGGACAAAGGTGGAATTGGAGTTTGTGAAAGAATTGGCGGATCAGGTGGGAACATCGATCGCTCATGCTGCACTCCTAATCGAACTTCAAAGAGCGAACGATAACTTGATGCTGAAACATCGAGAGCTAGAAGAAGCGCGATATCAAGCAGAGGAAGCATCTCGGCTCAAGAGTGAATTTTTAGCGAATACCTCGCACGAATTGAGAACACCGCTGAATGGAATGATTGGATTTCTGAAGCTGATTCTCGATGGCATGGCGGAAGATCCTCAAGAACAACGGGAATTTATTGAAGAAGCTCATCGATCGGCGATGCACCTGCTTGACATCATTAATGATGTTCTAGATATTGCCAAAATTGAAGCTGGAAAAATGCAAATTGAATGCAATCCAGTGAGCTTACAAGAATTATTGGATCAAGTTGAAACGATGACTCGAACGCAGATTCGACAGAAGAATCTCGATTTTGAAGTCCAGTTGCCGCAAACACACGATGAAATCGTTGTATTCGGAAATTATCAAAGATTGCTTCAGGTCTTGCTGAATTTAATGGGGAATGCGATCAAATTCACCAACGAAGGTGCAATTACTGTTAGCGCCGAAGTGATTAAAAAGCGGCTTGTTGTTCAAGATGAAGAATTGCCGGGATTGGTCAAAATCCGAGTCGCAGATACCGGAATCGGAGTTTCACTCGATAAACAGGACAAGCTCTTTCAATCGTTCAGTCAAGTCGATGGGTCAATGACTCGGCAGTATGGCGGAACGGGACTGGGATTGGCGATTTCTCAAAAGCTAGTAGAAGCGATGGGCGGAGATGTGAATTTCTACAGCATGGGTGAAGGGTTGGGATCAACTGTTACATTTACAGTACCGCTCTATCAAGAGCCTGTCATGATTGCGGCAGATTAGGAGAATTTTGTATGAGTATTCGCCTTAGTCCTGAGCAAGAACGGCTCGTTGAAACGAAACTGCAATCAGGGCGATATCGCTCTGCTGAGGAAGTTTTAGAAGTGGCATTGCGATTGTTAGATGAATACGATCGAGCAGATGCTCAATGGCTCGAAGAGGTGCGCGGCAAAATCGATGCAGCAATAGAAGCCTCGACTCATACTGCTCCAATTGACGGAGAAACTTTTGTGAACCAGCTCTTAGCGAGATGTTGACGAGTATACAGGCGACTTGGTGAAGGAAACGATCGCAGCATGACGAAGCTATTGTGGCGGAATTAAAGGCTGAATTTCCGCTAACAGTTGAGGAATTTTATTTTCGATCACATCCCAAACGATGTTCAAATTAACGCGATCGTAGGCGTGAGATACGACATTTCGCATTCCTGCCATCTCTTTCCAAGGAATCGTTGGATGCTCTTCTCGAAATGGCTGCGAAATGCGTTTCGTCGCTTCTCCGATAATCAGAATGCGATAGAGAACAGCGGCTTGTGTCTTGTCATCGCTTTCGATTTCGGTGCGAGACATGCCAGCGGTATAACGTTGAATTTGCTGTGCGGCTTGCACAATGTCGAGTAAGGATTCTGGATCTCGATTAGCTGGCATAGACGACCTGAGCAGAATTTAGAATATTTTGTTTTCTGATCCAGTTCTGGCTTTGTGCGATCGAGTCTTTCACGATGCAATCCACTTTTCGCTCAAAGAGTTGCTCTAACTCTTCTTTGATTTGGATCATTTCTGACAATCCTTGTCGAGCTTGTGGGGCAAACGTGATCAATACATCTACGTCGCTCTGATCCAGACGAAAATCTTCACGTAACACTGAGCCAAACAGCGCCAGTTCGATGATTTGCCATCGTTGGCAGAAGATTTGGATTTCAGAGAAGGTGATGTGTAATCGATCGTGCAAGATTGCTTCTAGAGTTGTTGTCATACTTTCCATTCAACCTGAGAAATAGATGAAGCGAGCGAGTTCGCATTAAATTCTTTAAACTAGAGAAAGTGACTTTGTTGAAGATGTTATGACCACAACAGTTCAAACGGATGCTCGTGCCCTCTTTCGGGCTGCCTACGAAAATCGGTACACCTGGGATGAGAAGTTTCCGGGCTATACCGCCGATGTGACTTATCGCGAAGATGGAAAGACCTACACTGCGAAATGTCGCATTAATGCTGATTTCACTTTTGATGTGAGCGACATCGAAGAGGGAGAAGGCAAAAAGGCAATTCATGGTCAAGTTTGGGAAATTGCCGTTCACCGAGTGCGTCGGACATTTGAAGCGACTCACGGCGAGAATACATTTACGTTAGGGGCGACTGATCCCGATGGAGCCGTTGAGATCTTCGTGGGCGGAAAGTCGGAAGGCGATCGATATAAAGTTCGCAACAACGAAGTGAGCCTCGTACACCGTCATATTCATGGCGTGGTTGTGACGATCAATACCTTTAGCAGTCACGAGACTGGAAACGGCTATTTGTCGCATCGGTATGACTCGATCTACAGCGATCCGAAAACGGGAGCCGTCAAGGGTTCGAGAAGCGAATTTGAAGACCTGTACGAAGAGATTGGCGGGTATTACATTCTGACGAGCCGTACGATTACGACGGGCGAACACAAGAGTGAATTTCTGTTCTCGAATATTCAATTGCTCGATCGCGTGTAATCTCGCTGATCAAGTGCAATCTCCCGCACTGAAATTGTCGATCGTTCAGAGTTAGGATAAAACTATCAAGCTGTTAGAAGGTGAATTATGTCTCTGACACTCACACCCGAAAATGTCGAAACCGTTCTCGATGAGATGCGTCCGTATTTGATTTCGGACGGCGGTAATGTGGAATTGGTGGAATTGGATGGACCGATCGTGAAACTGCGCCTCCAAGGAGCTTGCGGAAGCTGTCCGAGTTCGACCATGACCTTGAGAATGGGAATTGAACGCCGTTTGCGCGAAATGATTCCAGAAATCGCAGAAGTCGAACAAGTTCTGTAAGAAATTCCTCAAATTGAGGGGGAGGTGAGGGTCTAGACTATTAAAGGTCTCCCTCACCTCCCATTTTTTATGCCACACCCGCTCCACGTCGCATTTATCTGGCATCAGCATCAACCGCTTTATAAGAGTCGGGGCGATGCAAACTATTATTCGCCGTCTGAAGGACAATATCGTTTACCGTGGGTGCGGCTTCACGGAACTAAGGATTATCTCGATTTGGTGTTGCTTCTAGAGCGATATCCAAAACTGCATCAGACCGTCAATTTAGTTCCGTCGCTGATCATGCAGATCGAGGATTATGTGGCAGGGACGGCGCTTGATCCGTATTTGACGGCGACTGTTACACCGGATGAGAAAATCGATCGACCATTAAAAGAATTTATCATCGAACATTTCTTCGATGCCAATGCTCACACGTTGATTGAGCCACACCGACGCTATTCAGAACTCTACGGACAGCGACAAGATCGCGGGCGCGGTTGGTGTTTAGAGAATTGGAATGCTCAGGATTATAGTGATCTGCTGGCTTGGCACAATTTAGCCTGGATTGATCCGCTGTTTTGGGATGATCCAGAAATTGCGGCTTGGTTGGAGAAGGGGAAAGGATTTACGTTAAGCGATCGACAACGCATCATCGCGAAACATCGAGAAATTCTCAGCCGCATTATTCCGCAACACCGCAAAATGCAGGAAACCGGACAGCTTGAGGTGACAACAACGCCTTACACTCATCCGATTTTGCCACTGTTAGCAGATACGAATGCGGGGCGGGTTGCAGTTCCGAAGATGACCTTGCCGCAGTCTCGATTTCAGTTTGCAGAAGATATTCCTCGACATTTGAATCGAGCTTGGCAGATGTACGAAGAGCGATTTGGTCGATCGCCGCGTGGATTGTGGCCCTCGGAACAGTCCGTTAGTCCTGAAATTCTGCCATACGTAGCGAAACAGGGCTTTAACTGGCTGTGTTCAGATGAAGCGGTTTTAGGATGGTCGCTGAAGTACTTTTTCCATCGGGATGAAACCGGGAATGTTTATGACCCTGAGAAGCTTTATCGCCCGTATCGATTGGAAACACCAGCGGGAGATTTAGCGATCGTATTCCGGGATCATCGTCTCTCTGATTTGATCGGCTTTACTTACAGCGCAATGGAGCCGAAAAAAGCGGTTCGGGATTTGGTTGGGCATTTAGAAGCAATTAATCGATCGCTAAAACCGAAAAATGATCAGCCTTGGTTAGTCACGATCGCATTAGATGGCGAAAACTGCTGGGAGTTTTACCCGCAAGACGGTAAGCCATTCTTAGAAATGCTGTATCAAACACTGAGCGATCATTCTGATATCAAGTTAGTAACGGTTTCAGAATTTATTGAACAATTCCCACCTACCGAAACCATTCCTGCAAATCAGCTTCATAGCGGCTCTTGGGTCGATGGTAGCTTTACGACTTGGATCGGTGATCCAGCAAAGAATCGTGCTTGGGATTTGCTCACCGCAGCAAGACAGACCTTAGCAAATCATCCTGAAGCGACCGAAGAAAACAATCCGGAAGCTTGGGAAGCATTGTACGCAGCAGAAGGATCAGATTGGTTCTGGTGGTTTGGTGAAGGACATTCCTCGAATCAGGATGCGATGTTTGATCAACTGTTTCGGGAGCACTTAGCGGCATTGTATCGATCGCTAAATGAACCCGTTCCTGAAAATGTGCGCCGTCCTGTTGAAGTTCACGAATCACGCGGCGATCATATACCCCAAGGCTTTATTCATCCATTGATTGATGGTCGGGGCAATGAGCAAGACTGGGATAAAGCAGGACGAATCGAACTGGGTGGCGCTCGTGGAACGATGCACCAGAGTAGTCCAATTCAGCGGCTTTGGTATGGTGTGGATCACATCAATTTCTATTTGCGCTTGGATTTGAAAACGGGAGTACAGATTGGCAAAGACATTCCACCAGAACTCAATTTGTTTTGGTACTATGCCAACCAACCGATGAACAATAGCCCAATTCCATTGATTGACATTCCTGAGCAATCACCGCTGAACTATCATTTCCATCATCATTTAGGTGTAAACTTGCTGACTCAAACGATTTGGTTACAGGAAGCAGGGGAGTATTTCAGATGGCAATCAAGAGCCAGTCGCGCTCAAGTGGGAGTCGATCGATGTATTGAAATTGCTGTGCCTTGGGCAGATTTGAAAGTCGAGCCTGATTACGCGCTGCAATTGATTGTGGTGTTGTCGGATGGGGGACGCTATCGGGAATACCTGCCGGAGAATGGGATTATTGCGATCGCGGTTCCATAGTTCGACAGTGTTAGGATTTGAGTGCAGTTCAAACTCTGGTAGAGCAATGACGCAAGCAGAGGCGAAACGAAAAGTGCTGTTATATCCTGGCGAGGATGGTTACTTTGTAGTTGAAGTTCCAAGCCTGCCAGGATGTATCAGTCAGGGCAAAACTCGCGAAGAAGCTTTGAACAATATTGAAGAAGCGATCACACTTTATCTTGAGGTTTTACGCGATCGAGGTGAACCAATCCCGACGGATTCAGTTGAGGTTGTTTTGATATGAGTAAGCTGCCTGTTGTATCAGGCGCGGAATGTGTTAAAGCACTTGAAAGAAGCGGGTTTGTCGTTGATCGTCAACGCGGAAGTCACATTGTTCTAGTCCGTGAAGAGCCGAGAGCAACTGTCTCCGTACCCGATCACAAAGAACTCGATCGAGGAACCTTACGAGCCATTATTCGCCAGGTTGGTTTGAGCGTGGATGAATTTGTTGAGCTTCTTTGAACGATCTCGGTTCTGTAGAATTTAGCGATCGTTCTAAATTGGGCGATCGCTAAAACTCATGCAAACAGCAATCGAGCTTTTGGTTCAGGAATCGATCGACCTAATGCCTGTGCTGTTTCAATCCACTCTCGAATGACTACTTCAACATTCTGCACTGCTTCTTGATAAGTTTCGCCATCTGCCGCACATCAAGGCAATTCTGGGACTTCAACGATAAAAGCCTGATCCTCTTCACTCCAGTAGATAATCAGTTCATACTTAATTTTCATCTTGATCCTCTTCCGCTTGACCGCCTCGGTATTTCAACACGAACTTGGTAGTTTCTAAATTCTACGGTGACTTGCAAGATAATCGCTGCGACAGATGGATTCGGTGCAATCTTGCGATAGTGTAAACAAAGATTGCGCTGAGATGAAAGTGAATGGTTGCTGCGGTTTCTCTTCAAAACGTTTACAAGGTTTATAACAAAGTTCCAGTGGTGGATGGGCTGTCGTTTGAGATTCAAGCTGGGGAGATGTTTGGGCTGTTAGGTCCGAATGGGGCTGGGAAATCGACGACGATTCGGATGTTAACAACATTGACGAAGCCTTCTGATGGACTGATTCAGGTGGCAGGATTTGATGTGGTGAATCAGCGATCGCTTGTGAAATCCCATATCGGTGTCGTCCTTCAGCAAATCAGCATCGATAGCGATCTAACCGTTTGGGAGAATATGGAATATCACGGGCGATTGCATCACATTCCCAATCCGCAGCGGCAGAAAGATATTGATGAGGCGCTTGACTATGTTGAATTGAACGATCGACGAAATGATCCCGCCAAAACGCTCTCAGGCGGTATGAAACGGCGACTTCAGATCGCTCGTGCACTCCTGCATAAACCTGAGATTCTTTTCTTAGATGAACCGACCGTCGGACTCGATCCGCAAACTCGGCGGCGCTTGTGGGAAATTATTCGCGAACTGAATCAGCGAGGCATGACGATGCTATTGACGACGCACTATATGGATGAAGTGGAATATTTGTGCGATCGTATTGGCATTATGGATGCGGGTAAATTGATTTCGCTTGGCACATTAGAAGAATTACGCCAGCAGTATGGCAAAGGAATTCTGATGAAACAATCGGGTGAACAATGGGATTATAAATTCTTCCCGACTGTTGAAGATGCAAATCATTATTTAGAAGAACTTCCAGATAAGACCGGAATGATGACTCGTCCCTCGAATCTGGAAGATATTTTTGTGGAATTAACCGGGCGGAATTTGGATTAGCACGATCGTAATCTGGCTAAAAGTCCGACGATTTCATCGATCGCATTTCGCTGTACAGGGGCTAAATCTGGAGCCTGATTAATGATGATGCTAAATGCGATCGATTCATAATTCAGTGGATCAATATATCCTGAAAGTGCTGTCACTCCGGTTAATGTTCCGGTTTTCGCTCGTGTAATTCCTTTGGCTGGACTGTTTTGAAATCGAGCCTGTAACGTTCCACTCACTCCTGCGATCGATAAAGAATCACGAAGATATTTTCCTTCTGGTTGCTGTGACATTGCTGAAAGGATTTTCACAAATGCGATCGGTGTTGCCCAATTTTGTCTCGATAATCCTGAACCATCTGATACTTCAATCTCAGTTTTATCAATTCCAAGGCGATTTAATTCAGCAATCAAAGCTGAAATTCCATTTCCCAGAATATTTCCTGATGAACTTTGCGTTCCTAGTGTTCTCAAAAGTACTTCCGCATAGAGATTATTACTAAACTGATTGGCTTGTTTGACTAATTCGCTCAGCGGTGGAGAATCGATTTTGGCGATTTCAATTCCAGTCGATCGAGCAGACTGATCACTTACACTAGAGCGAACGATCGCAATTCCCGCTTGATTGAGCGATCGCACAAATCGCCGCAAAAATCGCTCACTCGGATTCGGAATCGCAACTCCATACGGTGCAGGCGTAGAACCGACCCGTAACTGCCCTGAAACTCTCAAAATCGGCTGACTCAGATCGCGTCCCACTTCGATAGATTCTTCAGATTTAGCATCTACCGTCGAAGATCGATTCTCAATTCTCCAAAAACTTCCTTCGATTGGATCATCCCACTCTACTTTGAGCGGCTGTCCCAATCTTTGCGGCACAAGTTTGAATCCTAAACCGTTCTCATTGAAAATCAAGCTATTTACTGGAACCGCGTAAGTTTCTGAAATATCACCCACTGCCCAATCTGGATTCAGCGCCGTTTTGCCAAAAGAACTATCTTCAACCACTAATTCTGAAATGCGTTGAATACCACGTTTTTTTAACTGTTGAGCTAAATCGTTTAACTGTCGATCGCTAATACTCGGATCACCGCGCCCGACTAATCTCACGCTCCATCCGTTCGGTGTTTCTGTGCCATACACTGAAGTCCGAATGCGATACGAGGGACTGAGTTTTCGTAATGCAGCTACGGTCGTCAAGATTTTGACATTAGAAGCGGGAATGAAAAAGCGATCCGCATCGCGACTATATAACGTTTGGCGCGTTCTTAAAGTTTGAATCATCACACCGAACCGCGATCGCGCAAAATTTGGACGATTGACGATCGCATCGATTTGAGGTGCGAGATCTCTTGAACAAATCGGAGCAACAGGATTTGCTCGAACACTGGAGGCAAACACTGTGACGGAAATAAAACTAATCAGACTTGCAACAGAACGGGAAAATAACACGGTCATGGAGAGTTCTCAGAAACAATGCACCGCTCGATCGAGAAGAATTCACCCTTTAGACAGGACAGGACTTTCTCTTTCGTCACTAGAATTGAACCACAATCTTTCGAGAGTGATCATTATGGTGCAAGAACGTAATTTGCCGCCTCGGAAAGTTCAAGAACCGGATCTCGATTCTGTTCGTCGGACTGACCCCCGACCCATCCCGCCCGCAGTCAGCAGTGATACAGGAACTCCTGTCACAGATATCGTTTCAGGATTAGCATTATTGCTCTCTATCATTGCCTTTTTCCTCAGTTGCTATGCGGCAATTCAAGCCAGCAGCGTCCGCCGACAAGTCCAACCTGCACCCACCGCACCGCAATCGAACTCTCTGAATCAACCTGAAAGTCGCCCAGTTTTGCCGTGGATTGCTCAAACTCGATTTCAACAAGTCACGCCTGGACAATTTCGCCAACCGACACTCGATCGAACTGGCGAAGTTGAGTTACTTTCAGCAAGACGAGTCGAGCGATCAGGCAATCTCAATTTCGCCCAAATCGATCTGCGAATTCGTCGGCTTGATCGACCTGTTCAAGGGGTAACAGAAATTGATTTACCGAATACGATCGCGCTTAATAGTCGCACGAATATGAGATATACGGCGGTCGAAGCTAAAACGCCGCAAGATCGACTAATAAATATGGCAAGTCTGAAACCCGGTGCAGCGGTGAATGCTTCGGTGATCGTGCGGGTTCCTGAAGATCTCGATCGTATTGACCTCGATATTCCTAATGTGCGGGTCTTTCGCAATGTGCCGATCGGGTTGGGGTAATGATAAATTCTGCGTTTACCCGATGACGTAGAGACGACCCACCGGGTCGTCTCTACCCGGATTTCGCGTCGGGGACGATGATCAAAATACGATCGCCAATCATTTATTCATTCGAGCAACAACCCTTCGGTAAGATCGTTCGATCGACCTGTGCACCGCTTAGATCGATATCCATCGGACTCGCCTCGGTCAACGATGCCCACCGCAGATCCGCATTGTCCAAATTCGCGTCCGTCAAATCTGCCCGCAACAGAATCGCTCCTCTAAGATCTGCGCCTCGCAAATCTGCACCTCTCATATCCGCATGACACAGATCGGCTCCATACAAGTTCGCGCCGCTTAAATTCGCGTGTCTCAGGTTCGCCCGACCCAGAGCTGCTCGACTCAAATCACTCTCTGACAAGTCAGCCTCCGCGAGATCTGCACGACTCAATTTCGCCTGAGCAAAATTCATGCCGTGAAAATCGCGATCGCCTGCCGTATACCGCTCTAAGATCTGATTCCAGTTCATTAGCCTCATGTCCTATCCGAGTCACTTACTCAGCCTAGGGTAACGGCTGTTCTCGTACAGAATCTCTATCCCTCGAAACAAATCGAAATTGCGTCTGAATCGCTTCAAACAGAGTTTCGAGCACGATCGGCTTTGAGACGTGAGCATCAAATCCCGCCGCGATCGCACTGAGTCGATCTTCTTCTCTGGCATTTGCCGTTAATGCGATCGCTGGAATTCGCGCTCCTGGCATCGATCGCACCGTCTGAATAAAGCGATATCCATCCATTTCCGGCATACTGACATCGCTGAGAATCAAGTCAGGAATCGCGCTTTGTAAATGTGCGATCGCGTCTTGAGCCGAACTTGCCACCCAAACGATCGCCTGCTCTGCTTCTAGAATGTATTGCAAGAGTTCTCGCGCGTCCGCTTCATCTTCCACAATCAGAATCGTTTTGCCTTTGAGAAAATTGGTCTGCGGAGACGACGCAATCATTTCAGGCAGATCGATTTCAGGTTCAGCGTGTGCTAGCGGTAAAGTCACAATAAAAGTCGCGCCTCGATCGATTCCTTCGCTTTTCGCCTCGATTTTGCCGTGATGCAGTTCGACTAAGTGACTGACGATCGCAAGCCCCAATCCTAAGCCGCCAAAGTGCCGAGTCGTACCGCTATCTTCTTGCCGGAATCGCTCAAACACGTAAGGGAGAAAGTCGGGGTGAATGCCTTTTCCGGTGTCAGTAACGCTAATTTTTACGAACTTTGAGGAATGCTCTAGCACGATCGTGACTCGTCCCTGTGGCGGCGTGAATTTAATCGCATTCGTGAGCAGATTAAACATCACTTGCTGCAATCGATTCGGATCGCCGTGAACGAGAATTCTCGGTTCTGAATTCGGTTGAACGAAGGTGAGATCGATCAATTTTGCTTCAGCCGATAAGCGTACTGTCTCGATCGCTGATCGAATCACTAATCCAATGTCTAACTCAATCTCACGTAACACCAGCTTGCCGCGTAGAATTCGCGACACATCGAGCAAGTCTTCGATCAATTGCGACTGAAGTTTAGCATTGCGATCAATCGTCTCTAATGCCTGTTGAGTTGCCGTAGCATCAAGCTTTCCATCGCGCAATAACCGTGACCAACCCAGAATCGGATTGAGCGGTGTTCGGAGTTCGTGTGAAACGACTGCTAAAAATTCATCTTTGATCCGATTCGCAGTCTCGGCTTGTTCTCGTGCAGCTTGTTCACGTGATAGCAATTCATCTTTTTCGCGATTCGCTTGTTCGAGTCGAGCATTCGTCTGTTCGAGAATCTCAGTTAAGCGCGATCGCTCTTGATATTCTGCCAGTTGAATCTGAGAAATCGCTAACTTCACTTGAGTCTGAGTCTGTTGAGTCACCGCAGTTCCAACAAATAACCCAATCACACATTGTGTGAACAAACTCAGTTTATGAACGGTGAGCACACCCGGATCGATCGGGAATTCCAGCAATTTCAACGCATTGGGATATTTCACCAAGTAGCTCAGTAAAGCCGCCATCACACAAAAAGTCGCCGTACCTGCACCTCCCACCGTTCCAAATCGCAACGCTGCCCAAAGAATCGGCACGAAATTGAGAAATGCGAGTTGTTGAAAGGCAAACCCGGTCTGACTTGTATGAGAAACACTAAGAGCCGCAATCCCGATACAAAGACTCGCGATCGCAATTTTTTCATTGTGCAATTGTGCAGGTTGAATTGGCGCTGAAATGGGTGAATCTCCGGGAATCCAGTGCCACCGCTGCAATATTGGAGTCAAAACCAAAAGCGCGATCGGCGTAATCACCATTGTTCCGATCGCATTTCCTAGCCACCATTGAGGCATCGCATTTCCAGCGGTCTGCCAAGACATTCGACCGAGAAGTGCTAATGCAGAACTGCCGACGATGGCAGAACTTGCACAGGCAAACACGGGCGCACTCAGGATAAAGGCACTGACATCTTTTAATCGTTCTAATCCGAGCGATCGCTGCCAAAACTTCCGATAAAGCCACCAAGCCACGAACGGTTCAATCGCATCGGTGAGTCCGACCCATTGCATCCAGCCGTGACTTCCCCAAATCGGAGCGAGCATAACCGAGGTCAGACCTGTGACGATGACCGCAGGCAACCCAAACCAGATAGAGAGCGCGATCGCAACTCCCGATGGCGGAAACCAAAGTGAAACGCTGGGATGAATCCGAAAGACTAGAGCCGCAAAGTGCGCGAACACCAGCAGAACTACACCCAATACTAAGGGAAGCCATTTCTGCTTAAAGCTGCGCTCGTCCATCTGTCAGTGCAACAATTTCTTTCAGGCTCTATCCTACGAGGTAGCCCAGAATGTTGCATATCTCAAACGAAAGATCTTTAAAGCAAAGAACAGCGATCGCATCAAATCACGATCGCTGTTCATTCAGTTGCTTCAATCTAATCGACGGGCAGAATCATGCCTTCACGTGCCAACAAGCTATTTGGAAAGACCGATCGCACTTCAGCTTCGATCTGATCGAGAAAATCATCGTCGTGATTCGGATCATGGTGAAACATCACTGCTTTTTTCACTCGTGCCGCATCAACGACTTTTAACGCTTCTTGCCAGGTTGAGTGACCCCAGCCGATTTTAGGCGATTTCTCATCGTAGTATTCTTCGTCGGTGTAGCAAGCATCGTAGATTAGAACATCTGCATCCCGCGACAAGTGAACTAAGTCTTCGTCGATGCGATCGGGATAATGTTCGGTGTCAGTAGCATAGACGACTGTTTTTCCGTTGTATGTTACTCGATACCCGATCGCAGAATTGGGATGATTTAAGGGTCCCGTTTCAATCCGAATCCCATCAAGTTCGATTACATCGCCAACGATGACATCGGTAAACTTTAGATCCGACTTCATGATTTGCATCGGAACTGGAAAATTGGGATGGTGCATCTGGTCGCTGAGGCGTTTTTGCATCGATGCACCGTTGGGCGCGATCGCACCGTAGATGTGAAAACAATTTCCGGGAACGAAGGCAGGAATGAAGAAAGGAAAGCCTTGAATGTGATCCCAGTGTGAATGAGAAAAGAATAAGTGTGCCTCAACGGGCATTTCCTTAAGCATCGATTTCCCCAGCACCCGGAGTCCTGTTCCCCCATCAAAAATCAGGCGCTTTCCACCGACGCGCATTTCGACGCAGGACGTATTGCCGCCGTAGCGTACCGTTTCATTGCCGGGGACAGGGATACTGCCTCGAACGCCCCAAAAGTGAATGAAGAAATCAGAAGGCTGGGTCATTGCTGGAATAAGAGTTGCTTCAAGAGCTTGTGTATGCAGCCCAACGAGAGCAGAATCAGTCTCTGGAGTGCCTATGATCACAAGCAGTTTGCGGTGATGCCGTACGAAGACGGTGGGAGCAATCTCCCTCTATTTAGGCTACCCATTGGGTTAGGGTGGATACCAAGCTGAATCGAATTATAAGACGCACAATAAAAAAAGACTCAGGAATCTTCCCAAGCCTCAGAAGTGTATGTAATTCTACGGAGCGCTAGTTTGCAGCTTTAATACACTGCTCGACGAGAGGCAACACTTTATCGACATCTTGCCAACCCAAAATTTCCGTGACTTTCTTCTCTAGATTCTTGTAGGTTCTAAAGAATTCTGCAACTTCATCTAAACGGTGAGAAGCGATGTCACTCAATGATTTGACGTTCGCATATCGGGGATCTTTGTCGGGAACGCAGAGGATTTTTTCATCGCGATCGCCACCGTCGATCATTTCCAACATGCCGATCGGACGAGCTGCAATCACGCATCCAGGAAAAGTCGGCTGATCCATGATCACCATGCCATCGAGCGGATCGCCATCATCAGCCAGCGTGTTGGGCACGAAGCCATAATCGAACGGGTACATCACCGAGGCATACAAAACACGATCGAGCGCAAAAGCGTTGAGGTCTTTATCGAATTCGTATTTGTTCTTGCTGCCTGCGGGAATTTCGATCAAGACGTTGATCAAGCCCGGTTTTGGTTGGGCAGGAATGCGTGATAAATCCACAGCGGTTCTCCAAGCTAAACAATTTCTCCATTCTGAATTGTAGGAGAGTTCATGCCAAAAAGAGTTTGTAGGCGGGATTTTGATTCTCGTCCCAATAGCGATAGTCGATTGAATCTAGAAACGCTTGCCAATCGTCCATTTCATCGGGTGGCACTTGAATTCCGAGCACGATTCGCCCGTAATCCGCACCATGATTTCGATAGTGAAAGAGGCTGATATTCCAATCAGGACGCATTGAGGTGAGGAATTTGATCAACGCGCCCGGACGTTCGGGGAATTCAAAGCGGTATAAGACTTCGTGTTCAGCTAACGGCGATCGACCTCCGACCATGTGCCGCAAATGGAGTTTGGCAAATTCATCATCGGTGAGATCGATCGTCTTAAAGCCATTTGCCTCGAAAGTTGTCACCATTTGAGCCGCATCAGATCGCCCGGAAACCTGCATTCCCACAAAGATATGAGCGATCGATTCATCAGCGATTCGATAGTTAAACTCGGTGATATTTCTGCGCCCCAGCAAGTCACAGAACTTCCGTAAACTGCCCCGCTCTTCGGGAATCGTCACCGCAAAAATCGCTTCTCGTCGTTCTCCGAGTTCCGCCCGTTCTGCGACGAATCTCAAGCGATCGAAGTTCATATTTGCGCCGCAAGCAATTCCAATCAACGTCTGATCGGTGATTTGTTCCCGTTCGACATACGCTTTCATTGCTGCGATCGCTAACGCGCCCGCAGGTTCAAGAATCGATCGTGTATCTTCAAACACATCCTTGATCGCCGCACAAGTGTCATCCGTATCGACCAAGATCATTTCATCGACATATTGCTGGCAGAGTCGAAACGTCTCGGCTCCGACTTCCCGAACGGCGACCCCATCGGCAAAGAGTCCTACATTCGGGAGTCTGATTCGCTCTCCGGCTTTTAGCGATCGTGTCATTGCATCGGCATCAACTGGCTCAACTCCGATAATTTTCGTTTCGGGTCGCAGTCGTTTAATATAAGCCGCAATTCCCGAAATCAGACCGCCACCCCCGATCGCGACAAACACAGCATGAATCGGTTGCTGATACTGCCGCAAAATCTCCATCCCGATCGTGCCCTGTCCCGCGATCACATCCGGATCATCGAACGGATGGACAAAGGTTAAACCCTTTTCCGCCTCTAATTGACGAGCATGAGCGTAAGCATCATCGTAGGTATCGCCATGTAAAACGACTTGACCACCGCGCGATCGCACCGCATCCACTTTCACTTGCGGAGTCGTCACAGGCATCACAATAATTGCCGTTGTTCCCAAACGTTTTGCACCGAGCGCGACTCCTTGAGCATGATTTCCAGCCGAAGCCGCAATCACACCTTGAGCCAACACATCCGGGGAAAGCTGCGCCATTTTGTTATACGCGCCCCGCAGTTTGAACGAGAAAACCGACTGCATATCCTCGCGTTTCAGCAAGACTCGATTCTTCAGTCGAGCCGAAAGGTTCGGGGCAAATTCGAGCGGCGTTTCTTGGGCAACATCGTACACGCGGGCATTCAAAATCCGCTCAAGGTAGTCACCAGACATAAGATTTAATGGTGAGGAGTTCGCTGAATCCCTATTGTACGATTAGAGGACATTCAGAGATGAAACAGCGCATCTATTTACCGTTTGCAGAGGGCGATCGCACATTAGCTCTCGGCTTAAAACCGCTGAGGATTGCAGACTGGATTGAAATTGATGATCAATTCACCGATTATTTGCAACGTAAGACAGAGCTATTAAAAACCAATCATTCAGAAGTGTTTGCAAGTCTACCGAACACAGAGATCGCACAGCAAGAAGTTCTCGATTTATTGTTAGAGCATCTATCACAGCAGTTTGCGGAATTGTACGATCGCACTTCTGAAACAATCACGGTAAAAGCAACGGATCAGACTTGGAACATTGATCAGTTTGAACCTTTGGAGCTAGCAGGGCGGTTAGTTCAAGAAGATTTTTGCTTGATGCAACCCAGCGATCGAGGTTACATTCTCGCCGCCGCATCTCTTTGTTTTCCACTCAGGTGGCGATTGTTGAAAAAGCTTGGCAATCCTATGATGCAGATTCACCAACCTGTTCCACAGTATTCCGAACAATTGGGGAATCCAGTCGATCGATTGTTCGATCGATTAAAAGTCGATCGTCCTGTGTTTCGCCTGAATTGGAGCATTGTTGAAACGCCAGAGTTGTATCTCGGACATCAAAGCCATTCCAGTACTGAATCGGTCGAACTCACACCGGACAATCTCTGGATTCGAGTGGAGCGGCAGACGTTGAGACGATTAGAACGATCGGGCTGGATCTTGTTTACAATTCGGACGTATCGCTATCCGTTAATGATGTTGCAAGACTATCCAGATTGTGCGATCGCGCTTTCCTCGATCGTGCAGCATCTTTCCCCGGAAATGCAGCTTTACAAGAATTTGCAACCGATTCGGGGAATGCTTCTTACTGCTCTGAGTCAGATAATCTCTACAAGATCTGCACCATCTCGTAATAACGCCGCAGAATTGCTGTAACTTTTGCTCCATATTGCGGATCAGCAGACCAACGACCACTCAACTGCTCAACTAAAGGTGCAATTCCGCGTGTCACAAATCGGAATCGAGGTGCAACCACTTCCTGAACAAGCGGTTCCGTACTTGCATAAGCCTTGAGTAATTGAATGTGTGCTCTCACCCCAATCTGAGCATTCGGAAAGCTTGCCCCTTGAGGTCCGCCACCCACATCGCCCAATCCCGCAAAATTGTTTTGTGAGGCTTGGATCTCACCACCAAATCTTAGATAGTTCGTTTCTAGAAGCATTTGGCTGAACGCGATATCGTAGTTCACACCCTCGATCGAGCCTTCTTGTCGATACAAATCTGCAATCTGTGGAAACTGAGTGAGAGCGGCTTCGTTATTGCTCTTGAGGAACATGATCAACTGGACAGACGTTGTATTGCCATTGCCCATAATGCGATCGAGTGCTCCGGGGCAGACTCTCAGAATCGATCGTAATAACACCGTTCGCGTCTGAGCATCCCAACCCACCGCGATCGTAAAATCTCTTAAATCAACCGCTTTTACAAACACCACTTGGCGATAGTTCAACCGACGGATATTTGGCTCTCTGGACAAATCGAGACCTAAGCGATCGGTTAAATCGATCGGCACATAAGCATTCCCATTCACGAGAATTCCTTTCTCGCCGTAGACTTGCCCATTGATGCTGATATTAATCTCTGGATAAACGATCGAATTCGGATCGGGGGGTAATGCCGTTCCACGCACCCAAGCTACCAGTCCATCTGCAATTCCGAGTGCAACATCGCGACGCTGATTTTGGATAATAAAGCGATCGTCTGGATTTGTCAGAAAGCCGATCGTCATTAAGAGCGATCCACACACGATTTGGCGCGTAAACGGTAAACTTCCAAGCCCGGTATCTGTATCAGGTCTCGCACCTCGACTGGGCAATTGGGGAACCCGACGAATGAGCGCTAGTAATAGTTGTTCTGCATTGCGGCGACGCTGATCGTTATTGGCAATGAAGTAAACGGTTGCACCCCGGACAGAGGGATTGGTGAACGCATCAGCGCGAATTTCTAAGGCGACATCATCGCGACGAGCGCGGGAATTGATCCAGCTAATCGCTTGAGCGGCGTTGAGATTGTCGGGGACAGATAAGACTTCGACTCCACGCGATCGCAATTCAGTGACGACTAAATCTCGCGTCAGAATCATTTCTCGCGCTTCGGTGGTTCCGGCGACGACTGCCCCCGGATCGGTGGTTCCGTTAACGCGACTTCCATGTCCGGCAGAGATAAAAATACGTCCCATCAGCTTTACGAATTACTTACGTAGTCAGTGGCTAATTTTATCTCTTTTTTCGGAAATCGCTCATTCTGTGATCAACGTCCAAGTTGCGAACGTTGCCGCCTGTCCACACGGTCGATGCAATTCATCAAGCACTGTCCAAAGAATTACATCTTCGATCCAGAATCGCTTTCCGGTGTTAGAAATCCGAATCCCACGATAATCGCTGATATAGCCTTTCGATTTTGCTTGTGCGAGAAGGCGCGATCGCTCTTCTTGACTCACAGGTTCCGCCGATTGTCGCGATGGCGTTCGCGTAAACGTTTCCCAATCCATTTCCCATAGCGTTAACGCTTGTCGATTCGCATAGTTAAAAATCGGATCAGCCTCCGTTCCATGTGAGACAACTACAAATGGAGCCTCAAATAATGCTTCAGGTGATTCGATTAGCGTTCTGCCTGTCCAATGTTGAAAGCTATTGATCAATCGTTGAGCTTGTTCGAGTTTCCAATTCATTTTGAAAAATACTGATCGCAAGAACTATCACAAGCAGGATAAGCGGTTTGATAAGTACTCGATCGACGACCAAACAAGGCATATCGATTGTCACGAACCTGCTCATAAACGCGATCTCCCACCCACTTCATTCCCGGCAAATTCCGATAAGCCGTCACAAACACATTTCCTGTCGGGAGCAATCGCCCAATTTCTTCAGCCGCATCGCTTCCTTGCCATCGTTGATCGGGCTTCGCATTATCAATCAAAATCATGCCCATTTCGCAATCTTGAGCCGTGACCCCGAATTGTGAGAGTCCCTTCTCATCTTGCATCGGCAAATATTGAAATCGTTCGCCCTGATCAATCTTTTCGAGAACTTGAACGAGATTCGAGCACAGATTACAGTGCCCGTCGTAAATTACGGTGTAAGGTTTCATCTTCGGAAGCGTTGGAGAATACGATCGCTAAACTGGTCTACTTCTGGTAATTTTAGCTGATTCGCAAGCAAGGCGAAGATTCCAAGCCCGATCAAGCCAGCGATCGTCATTTGTGCGAAAGCCAGAAAGAATCCGGTAAGACCCGAAAGATTCGCGATCGCATTCGAGATAAACCAGCTTGCCGTTCCCGCCAGAATGCTACTCGCTGCCAATCCAACGATCGGATAGCTCCATTGAAGTAATGGCAGTCCGTTAAGTCTGCGATTCAAGAAAAACAACAACGCTAACACTGAAAGGATATTAACGCTAACCGTTGCTAGAACAATTCCAACAATGCCGAAGGGTCGATAGAACAGAAAGTCGAAAAAGGCATTCAAGAAGATATTAACAATACTAATTTTGAACGGAGTATCACCGTCTCCGAGCGCGTAGAACACTCGCACCAAAACATCTCGACACAGATAAACGAACATGCCAACTGCATACGCTGTCAATACAGAAGCCACTAATTGAGTCGCATCGGGCTTGAAGGCTCCACGCTCGTAAACAACTCGGACGATCGGCGTTGCGAGCGAAATGATCAACGCACTGAGCGGCAACATTGCGATCGCAGTAATCAACACGCACTGCCGAATCCGCTCTTTCAATTCATTCCACTGACTCGGATCAGTCAACCGCGAGAAAACTGGCAAAAACGGCACAAGGATCATATTTGACAAGATCCCTAACGGTGTTTGTACCAAAAAATTCGCGTAAGTCAAACTCGGAATTGCTGCCACCGCATTCGGTAATAACGATGCAAACGTCAAATCCGTTACTACGTTGATTTGCAGCATTCCCGATGAGAACAACGCTGGACCCATCACCCGATACACTTCTTGAACCCCTGGATCGTTCCAAACGAATCGCGTCCGAAATCGACCTAATCCTGATTGTCGCTGCGCCCAGAACTGAGCAATCCACTGAAACACCGTTCCTAGAAGGGTCGCGATCGCCAAAACAATTCCACCCCGGATCGCATACTCTGGATTTGTTGTAGGTGTCCCAGAAGTGAGTAGAAATATCCCCAATCCAACCAGCAAAGTCACGCTCGAAATCAACGGACTAATCGAAGGTAGCCAATATTGATCCGCTGCGTTTAACGTGCCAAATCCGATTCCAATCATGCCTGCAAACCAAGCGATCGGAGCCATAATTCGCAATTGTTGAATCGCGATCGCTCTCGTTTCTAATCCCGCCTGTGTTTGCTGTAAGCCACTTGCCAATAAATCAATAAAAAACGGTGCAAAGACGAAAACAACGATCGTGACAATCAAGAAAATACTGCCAATCAGCGTCGAAACGGCTTCGACCAGCGGCGCGGATTCTTCTTTTCTGCGTTTCGCCAAGGCACTGACCATCGCACTATGAAACGGTCCATTAATTCCGCCTAGCAAAATTAGAAAGAAACTCGGAAGAATCGTCGAAATATCGTAAGCCGCTCTTGCAACTCCAACCCCAAACGCATAGGCGATTAACTGTTCTCGAACCAGTCCAGCAACTTTGCTGAGGAGCGTTGCGATCGCGACGATTCCAGCGATGCCTGCAAGTGAACGTTTCGGCTTAGTCTCAGTCACGGGTTAATTACGGAAAATTGGCTTCACCCATTTAAGCACTTTGTGATCCACTCAGAGTGCATTAGAGACCAAGCCATAGGGCAAACGCATGAAAATCACTGAGACAAGATTTTGAGGAGATAGGCATCATCCTAGGGCAAACGCAAGAAAAAAGTAGCGTAGCCTAAAAGCAGTGTAGAACGCTTGAGAGACGCTGCTCATGACTCAGCCGACCGATGCCCGGTTTCTGACTCACGTTGCTGCTTTAGAAGATCCCCGTGACGAGCGTGACAAAGACCATTCACTCATCGACATCATTACGATAGCGATCTGTGCGGTGATTTGTGGGGCAGAGAGTTGGGTGGATATCGAACTGTATGGGCAATCGAAACAAGCGTGGTTCAGCACATTTCTGAAGTTGCCAAGGAATTGAACCCCCCATCAAGGATTACAAGTCTGCTGCCTTTGACATTCTACCTTCGCATCTGCGTGATGCAACCGCGCTCCCAGGTCTGTTTATGCTCCTCGACATTGCCACCCTCATTGCTTTAGTCTTAGGCTTCTTACTCGTGCGCTGCGGGCTGCGTCGAACCTTGGATACCCATCCAGAGCGAGGGTTGAGTTTTCTGCAACTGGGGTTGCGCTATCTTGAGCAACTCCGGCATTTGGGGCAACGCTTGCCACGCTTGGAGCCGTTACCCTATCGCAGTCCATCTCCGGCTTGCGCCTCCGCTAGTAAACGCGATCGTTTAAATTCTCGGGTTCAATTCTCTAAAGTCACCGCTTTCTCACCTTGAAACGGTAAAAAGTTTTCTACATCATCAAGGGTCGTGGGTTTAAATTACATCATTGGTTTCCGACAAAGTAAAGCCTGATCTCTGACACGGTAATTCTGCATGAGCTTTGGAACGTCTCGTGGTGCAGCGAGGATCTACTTACCAAAAATTCTGAAGCATACACATTCAACTTCCTGACTTCATCAGTTTGATTCTACTGAGGGCAATCTTTCATAATATAAAAGGTAGAACATCTGTCCTGATTAGCAAGAAAAAAGCTGAATTAGCTAGTTAGGAGAAGTTCGCTGAAATACGGAGCCTATACAATGTGCGATAGAAACGAGCAGGATAAACAATCTGCCTCTTCTCGATTAGAGAAAATAGATGCTAGATTGACAACTCCTGAAGAAGATATTGATACTCTTAAAAGCAGAGCAGAGAAGGAAGTACATAACATTGACAAAATTGAGAAGTTTCAATCCGAATCATCTCTGCCTAAATCATGAAGTTCATATAAAATTCACTTAAGTGACAACAGATTGATTATCACTTCACGTATTCCACTCTGTCGTGTAGAAAGCTGATTGTAGAAAGGATTGTTACAGTTCAATCTTCCTATGATATGAGCCGCAATCCTGAAGCACGTAATTCTACTCCCGAAGAAGACTTGACTAAGCTTTTCTGTGAAATTGAGACAGAGATGAGAAGTGGCAAGTTAAAGGAAGCTTGTCAAAAATTGAAAGAACAGTTTAATAGTCCAGATAGAATCAGGCTTCTGAGAAGTGCTGGGTTTGAAGACCGCTTTAATGCGGCTAAAACAATCTGTAGTCAATCTCAATTATCCAGTAATCAGTAGAAGCGGCTCGATCTTTAAGGCAAGAAAATCAGCAAGATTTCTGCTGATTAGGGTCGCGTTTCATCTGATGAAAGTTCAATTGTTTGACATTCTCTGTCAATCAGAAATCGATTGATATAAGACACGACCATCTCGTATGCTTCATCTGATAAGTGAGATTCCTCCATCAGTTCACTTCGCTTCATCAACTCAAAAGCTTGCACATAAAATCTGTAGTCGATTGGTTTGGCAATTAATCCTTTCGGCAAAGGTTTCGGTGTCTCACCTCCCCTTTTCAAGTATTGGGTGATCCATTTTAGATAGATGTGCAAATCTCGGCAAAACAGCTTCAATCCTTTGGAAGTGATTGTGAAGTGTGGGTTCTGTTTTAACTGTAGCTGATGGTTAAACAGTGAACTGCATCCAAAGACCACAAGTTTCTCACGGTTCTCACTCAGCCATTTTGCAGCTTCCAGACAGTTCTCAGATTTAATATCAATCTGGCTGAGTGCGTCCTTAAACTCTTGGATTCTCTGAAAAGCCTCAAGAATCTCAAGTCGGTCTCCTGAATTCTCAGAAAGCTTCCGAATTTGCTTTTCCAGGTCGCCTAGGAAATCTGAGATTTGAGCAAATCGACGAGCATACGAACGTTCCAGCTCGCCATATCTTACTCTGAGATCATTGATATCTTCTTCTAACCACCTAGTTTCAACTTGTTGCTGAATAAGTGTGACGTTACTGTTGACGAAATGAGTCTCTCATCTTGCCTCCTAGGTTCACTGAGCCTTGGGTGTTCCCTATGTGAATGTCCTGAAGATTATTTCCCACTACATCACTATCCAAGACAGTACTATTAACAACGGATGCAGTATTGTTGTTTTGTTGCACGGGAGCGATTACTTCGTAGGTGTTCTGCACTTGCTTAACAAGGGCTTCTAACTCCTCCCTAAATTTCGTATCACGCTGAGCTTCTTGAGCAATTAAAATTTCCATCGCGCTTGGATTCTGCTTGATCTGCTCAAGCTGTTCTCTGCCAGCAAACTTATAGCTAAAAAATCCTTTCAATCGCTCAAGTGCATTTTTGTAGGCTTCACCGCCCGCAGTTTGCAAGACTCCTTCAACGACCTTACCCGCCAAAAAACCTACAGCAGTCTGAGCAAGCTGAATGAGAGGAGCTTCAATCATGGCTTTGACTTTCCGTAAATGCACTGATCAGTGTATATCACAGATTCCTAAATCTGTCATTGGGATGAAATTTGGTTCGGCTCCAAGTTTTCGTTGTTTGAATAGGAGCTTTTCTATGCTTGCTTAAGTAGGCTTGTTTTGCTTTAGAGGAAAGAATGCTGTTTATTTATCTCGACTGGCGATCGTGGCTCTCAAGTCGCAGAATAATAGGAGCATTTCCGGGTAAGGTAAGACTGTTTGTATGAATTCTAGAGTTTTGAAGCAAGAAGCAAATGTCCTCTACAAGGCAGTTTTGCCGCTGTTGAAAGCAGATTCTCGATTTGCAGAAGTGATGGTGCGGGATCTGGCTCGATTGGTTCAGCAGTGTGCGAGAAGTAGCGGGAAAGTGGGATCTGCGGAGTTACTCGCGTTTCTCGTAGTGTATGCGCTGATCAAGCAGGATGCAGAGAAGTTAAATGCGGCGGTTAATCTTTGGGAAACTTCGGAACGGACGAAATACGAAAAGATGACTTTGCAGATTATTTTAGAGTTGACTCAGGATCAGTCTGAGGCATTTTTGTTGCCTTCGATCGTGAATCAATTCGATGAAGAGAAAGGGACGAATTATTTAGGTACAACGATTAATGCGGTTTATAAATTTGCTCAAGCGATCGTGAAATCTGATGGTTCAGTAGATCTACAAGATTTAGAAACACTTTCGCAGATTTGGCAACGACTTCACACTTATCAGAAATTAGAAAATTATCAAGCGGGATTTGCTTCAATTCCAGCAACAGAATCTTCTGAAAGCCCTGAAGATATTTTAGAACAGGCGTTAGCTGAACTGAGTGATTTGATTGGGATGGAAAATATTAAAGAGGAAGTGAGAACGCTGGCAAACTTTCTCAAGGTGCAAAAGATTCGAGTCGATCGCGGTTTAGCAAAAACATCGGTGTCTCTTCATGCAGTATTTTGCGGTCCCCCAGGAACCGGGAAAACAACGGTTGCGCGATTGATGAGTCGAATTTTTCACGGGCTTGAATTTCTGAGCAAAGGTCATCTAATTGAAACCGATCGCTCCGGCATGGTCGCGGGTTATGTCGGGCAGACCGCAAAAAAAGTCGATGATTTAGTCGATTCTGCGCTCGATGGCGTTCTATTTATCGACGAAGCATATTCGCTAGTGCCAGGAGAATCGGGGCGCGATTTTGGACAAGAAGCGATCGATGTTTTGCTGAAACGAATGGAAGATTATCGCGATCGCTTAGTTGTGATCGTGGCAGGATATACCGATGAAATGGCAACCTTTATCGAGTCGAACCCAGGTTTAGAATCGCGGTTTAATCGGTACTTCTATTTCAATGATTATAAGCCTGAAGAATTACTCGCAATCCTTGAGAAGATGTGCGGTAAAAGTCATTTCAAATTATCGAATGAGGCGCGGGAGAAATTACGATCGATCTTTGAAGATCTCTATGTGAATCGAGATCACAACTTTGGAAATGCAAGACTGATTCGGAACTTATTTGAGCGAATGATCGAGCGTCAGGCGAATCGATTGGCGGTGTTGACTTCGCTCAGTGATGAGACATTGACCACGCTTTTACCTGAAGATATTCCGGCTCAGGTCGGTAGTCGATATGCGGGGCAGCGGCGATCGTAAGCGTCACGTTTCTTAAGAAAGGTTTGGCGATTGAAACGAGAGGCAATCCGGTGTGATATGCTGCATGGGCTAAGGATTGGGGAAGTCCGGTGCGAATCCGGTACTGTGGCGCAACTGTGATGAACGGCGATCGTTCGAGTCAGAATGCCAACCTGAGCGCGGTCGATGAAATTCTCTGCGATCCACGGAGATAAGGCATATTCATGAGTTGGTTGGCGGCATCAAATCCTTGTCCTGGTTTATTCTACGGGACACCTGCACAAGATGGAACGTTGATTCGGATTCGGGTTCCGGGTGGTATTTTGAACCCTGAACAAGCGATCGCGATTTTAGAAATTAGCGATCGCTGGCAAACTCCGATGGTTCAAGTGACAAATCGGGCAAATCTTCAGTTTCGTGCAGTGCGATCGATTCCATCTCCCGAAGTTTATACTACGCTGCAATCGGTTGGACTAGCGGCGAAAAATCCTGAGTTGGATCATCTGCGGAATATTATGGCAAGTCCGACCGCAGGAATTGATCCGAGTGAATTAATTGATGTGCGATCGATTGTTCAAGCGATTGATGATTACATCCAGAACACACCAGAATTAAAAGGATTACCACCGAAGTTTAGTATCGGGATTGATGGAGGTGGAACTGTTGGAATTGGGGCAAGATCTGGAGCGAAATGGCAACATCGATACAATGAAATTCAGTTTTCGGCAGTGAGTCACGATCGATTCAAACTTACATTCGGTAGCAATCGACGATTTTATGAAACGAATGTAGAAACATCTGATTGTTTAAGTGCGATCGCAGCTTTATCACAGACTTATTTAGAGTATGTTCAACCGTTTCAAAAAAAGCCTCGAATGCGCGATTTGTTGAAGGATTGGGGAATTGAAGGCTTTTTGAGTCGGGTTCCTTTTAAGTTCCCAATCTCTGATACTTTAATCTCAAAATCGTACTCACAACATTTAGGAATTCAATCGCAGAAACAATCAGGACGCTCTTATATTGGAATTGCAGTAAAGCTCGGGTGGATGTCGATCGTACAACTTCAAGGGTTGATAGAACTCGCTGAGACTTATGGCTCTGGAGAATTACGACTCACTCCTTGGCAATCTATTTTGTTGCCTAACATTCCGACTGTACAAGCTTCAGAAGTTTTGACAAAAGTTGAAGCATTAGAACTATCTAGTGATCCCATTGATTCAGCGATCGTAGCTTGTGCGGGAAAACCAGGTTGTGCAGCTTCGGAAACACAGACTCAAATTCATGCTCTTGAACTAATCAAGCTCTTAGAGCACCCTATGAACATTCACATCACAGGCTGTACTAAAAGATGTGCTCAACCAAGTCCGGCAGAGATTACATTACTTGGAACAACTATCCAAGGAACGGAAGCTTATTCGCTTTATGTTGGCGATCGCTTATTAAGTGATCAGCCCATTCCAGCAAGTGAACTTTCCTCGATCGCACATCTTATCAATACGCTACATGATTGACTATATTCGTAACGGTGATGATATCTATCGCAAGTCTTTTTCGATTATTCGGGCAGAAGCAAATCTCGATCGCTTACCTGCGGATCTAGCTCATGTCACAGTTCGACTGATTCACGCTTGCGGGATGACCGATTTAGCGAACGATATCGAAGCTTCCCCGGATGCGGTTCAAGCAGGAAGACAAGTGCTTGAGAACGGTGCTGCAATTCTCTGTGATGCTCAGATGGTGGCGAATGGAGTGACTCGAAAACGTTTACCTGCGGATAATTCAGTGGTTTGCACTTTGAATGATTCAACAGTTCCAGAGCTTGCAAAGAGAATTAACAATACGCGATCGGCAGCCGCACTAGAACTCTGGAAGCCGATGTTAGCTGGATCAGTTGTGGCGATCGGAAATGCTCCAACCGCATTGTTTCGATTGTTGGAATTGTTAGACGAAGGAGCACCCAAACCTGCATTGATTCTAGGATTTCCGGTGGGATTTGTTGGAGCCGCAGAATCGAAAGCAGAATTGGCGGCAAATAGTCGGGGAGTACCGTTTATCACGCTGCATGGGCGACGGGGAGGAAGTGCGATCGCAGCCGCAGCCATTAACGCTTTAGCAAAACAAGAGGAGATATAACGATGACAGGTCGGCTTTATGGAATTGGAATTGGTCCTGGAGATCCAGAACTATTGACGATGAAAGCGTTTCGCGTTCTGCGATCGTCGCCAGTGGTGGCTTATCCGATGTCGGATAGTGCGCGGAAATTAGCACGATCAATTGTGGCGGAGTATTTGCGCCCCGAACAAATTGAAGTGCCAATGTATTTTCCGTTCAAGCTCGAAGAATCTGCACAACCGTACTATGACAAAGCAGCGGAAACATTAGCAGAACATTTGAGCGCTGGAAGAGATGTGGTTGTCTTGTGCGAAGGTGATCCATTCTTCTATGGTTCGTTTATGTATTTGTACAATCGACTGGCAGATCAGTTTCCGACTGAAGTGATTCCGGGTGTGTCTTGTGTGATGGCGAGTCCGGCGATTCTCGGAACGCCTTTAACGTATCGAAATGATGTGTTCATGGTGGTTTCTTCAATTATGTCTGCTGAAGAGTTAACTGCTCGATTATCTGTCGCTGATGCAGCCGCGATCATTAAACTCGGTAAGCACTTTAATAAAGTTGTGGGAGTTTTAAAACAATTGGGACTGTACGATCGAGCAAAATATATCGAACGTGCTACTATGCCGGGTCAGCGAATTGTCCCGATCAGCGAAGTGAATCCTGCTGAAGTGCCTTATTTTTCGATGATTGTAATTCCGAGTCAATGGCAACCGTAATGTCGATCGCTGTTCTTGTTTTAGGTCAGGCAAGTATCCCGGTCGCTCGTCGGATTGTTGATGCTCTACCCGATGCAACCTTGTACGGATTAGAGCATCGAACAACCGGAGTCGATCGTAGCTTTACGCAATTTGGAGAAACGGTTCGCGAATTGTTCGCTCAAGGAACTGCGATCGTGGGAATTTGTGCCGCGGGGATTTTGATTCGGACGGTTGCGCCGTTGTTGAATAATAAGTGGAAAGAACCTGCCGTTATTGCGATCGCAGAAGATGGTAGTGCTGTCGTTCCATTGCTTGGTGGATTACAAGGCGTGAATGATCTCGCCCGCGCAATTGCTGCGGTATTAGAGACTGTTCCTGCAATTACAACCACCGGAGACATTCGATTTAAAACTGCATTGTTATCACCACCCAATAACTATCGGTTATTGAATCCTGATGATGCAAAAACTTTTTTAGCTGATTTACTAGCTGGTGAAACAGTCAAAATCGAAGGGTCTGCACCTTGGTTAGAAAATAGTCAGCTACCGATTTCTGAAGATGCAGCCTTGACTATCAAAATCACAAAAGAAGCAATCCAGGGCAGTTCAGATTGTTTGGTCTATCAGGTGATTCCAACTCAGCGACTATCAATCATTGGAACAGGACCCGGATCAGCGGAGTGGATGTCGCCGCAAGTGAGAGAAGTGTTGCGATCGTCTACTGATTGGATCGGCTATCAAACCTATCTAAACTTAGTTGAACCACTCCGTACAACTCAGCAAATCCATGTCTTTGACAATCGTGAAGAGCTAGAGCGGGCAGCATTGGCGCTGAATTTGGCGGCTGAAGGGCGATCGGTTGTGATGGTGTCTTCGGGCGATCCAGGCATTTATGCGATGGCGGCGGCGGTCTTTGAGGTCTTAGAGCGCGACAATCAGCCGGAGTGGAGCACGATCGACATTCAAGTCTGTCCCGGAATTTCAGCGATGCAAGCCGCAGCCGCTCAAGTGGGCGCACCGTTGGGACATGATTTTTGTACAATTTCGCTTTCGGACATTCTGAAACCTTGGGAAATCATTGCCGATCGCATTTGTGCAGCGGCTCAGGCGGATTTCGCGATCGCTTTTTACAATCCCATTTCTAAAACGCGAACTTGGCAACTAGAAAAAGCAAAACATCTATTATTGAACTATCGATCGCCGGATACTCCGATCGTGCTTGCTCGGAATCTAGGCAGACCCGGACAGCAAACTCAGGTAAAACGATTAGGGGATTTGTCGATCGACGATGCCGATATGCGAACGGTAATTTTGATTGGATCGAGTAAAACGCGATCGATTCCACGTCCAGATGGAAATGTCTGGGTCTATACGCCGCGTCGATATGATATTTAATCTGCCATTGCAAAAATCTGAGCCGCAGTGAGTTCTAGGTTAGGGAAAATTGTCGATCGAATTCTTTCATCGCCTCGAAATAGCTCAGACTGATACTCGCCATCGATCAATCGATTCACTGTAATTGTCGGTTGCTTTGGTTTACCAATGTAGCGGATTCCGCCAAAAGCTCCGTAATCAACAATCCAATACTCTGAAATCCCTAACGCTTCATACTCTAGGAACTTCGTATCGTAGTCATCTGCCCAGTTTGTACTAACGACTTCAATCACTAAAGGTGGAGGAAAATATGCAGCAGCAGACATCGAACTCTGCCGCATTCGTTCCCATTCTGATTTGGCAAAGACCACAATATCGGCTTTACGACTCTCCTCGCGTCCGGTCGTTGGATTGTTACCTAATCGAATCTGCTTTGACTGACGTGGAACAAATGGACAATCTTGCTCAACACAATGATGATCCAAATAGGCACAGAGCCGCTGAATCAAATCCTCATGTTTGGCAGTTGGTTCAGTGATTGGCATCGGGCATCCATCTCGCAGCTCAAAACTTCTGCCTGTTCCGTCATCCCAAACGAGAAACGCTTCAAATGTCAGTGGCTCAGGTACAGTGGCAAACATGAGTTTTCTACGATGGTGGAACATCACCTCCAGTATACGGTTTCGGCTGAACGTGCAGTCGAGGTGCGATCGCATCATACAATCGATTCGCGATCGCACGATTTGCACTGTCCGTTAAATGAATCGCATCCTGAAATACTTCGCCCTGAGTCGCGTTCACGGTTTCCGTTAGATTGAGGGTTGCCGTGTTGGGAGTATCGCGTTTGACTTGTTCGATCGCGCTCTGAAGCTTTGTATAGCCTGCTTTAATCTGTTCTGGATAACGCGATCCTAATTGGTTAAGGATCTCTTTTTCACGTCCCGCAGCTTTTGAAGCGCGAGAAGATACTTCAGGCTGAAGCGCAATAAACAATGGAATCTTAGAAGCCGATACAAGCCGGGAAACTTGTTGAAGATTTTGCCGATAACGGTTTGTTCGCTGATCTAGCTCTTTTGCATCTGTGGTCAAGCGCTCTTGCACTGTAGCATCGGTCGGTGGAATCACTTGCTTCAGTGCGGTTTGGGGACGAAATACCCAATATTGAATGCTTTTGACGAGATAGAACTGGTGAACAAAGTTGTTAAACTGATTCGCCCAGCTTGTCATCAAATGCTGAGGTGCACTTGCTAGCAATGATTCAACTTCTGGCACATCAACCCCTTCATTCGCACTGGGGAGTAAGAGATCCGAATAGCCGTTCATTAGCACGATCGCATCTGGCTTGTAAGGCAATACTTCAAAAGCGAGTTGTGCTAATTCATTGCCAGAAGCATATCCGGGAACTGCGGCATTGATCACTCGATAGCGCGTTTCTCGAATCCGGGGCGGGAGTTTCAACGCTTTTTCTAACTCATCTGCAAAATAAGGAAGTGTATCTGGTCGGAATTTGTTGGGAGTTGCTTTTTGAGCGGCAACTTGTTGATTTAAACGGGATTCGAGTTGAGCCGCGATCGTACTTTGATTGTTAGAACTCAGTTGCCCGAATGCGGCTGATCCACCTAAAAGAAAAACGCGCACCTCATCTTTCGGTTTGTCAAGGCTGACAGGCTGATCGGCTCGAAATCCCTGCTCATTGATCTTCCAAGCTGGATTTTGCTGATTGCCCATGAGTCGATATCCCATCATCGGACTGCGTTTCACTGTCAGTTGTCCGTGATCTGGCAATCCGTCAAACGCTCGTCCTTGCTGATCGAGAAACCTTAATCGATAAGCGGTAACATTCAGCGGTTCGCCTCTAAACGCATCTAATTCTGCGGTTTTGCCTGTTGCACTCACTGCTAGACGTGCTAACAGTTCTAGTCCAATTAAAACCAGCGGAATCGAGAGAAAAATCCACCGTTTCGGCAATGCCTTTTTCTTCTGATATAGCGAACGACTAGACCAGGAAGACTTTCGGCTAGACCTAAAAAACATTCACACTTTCCTCGTTTACGATCGCAATTCGGATGATGCAGAATCTTTACTAAACCTGATAGATGAACCTGATCGAACTTTCAGACATTCAAGTTTGCTCGATCGCACCTGATTGATAGTTGCAGACAGAATTAAGTTTGTGAGTCTGCAAGGTCTTAAGATAACGGTTTCAAATCTTACTACCATACCGTACAACGAAACCGTTTTTTCTGACATTTCGCAACATTTGAATCGAATTCGTTATCGTCAGATTGAATTGCAGAGCGGGAATTCTGATAAAGAAAACAGATGATTTTTTCCGCTATGAATGAGTTGTCCCTTGAGCAATGTTACGCGCTTTTGGACGTGAATCCGGGAGTTTCGATCGCAGAACTCGATGCGGCGTACTCGAAAAAGGTGATGGAAAAAATTCAGCAAGGCGCGAAGCAGGAAAAAGTTTTGCTCAGAGCGGCTTACGATCGTATTCGAGACGAATTGTATCAATCGACTGATTCTGAAGAACTTCCGCTAGTTGAGCAGGTGACAGAGTTACTCCAGCGACTGAATCCGGATCCGTTTCATGTCAAACTCCAATCAAATACGCTGCAACTCTTTTTCAAAACGAACTCAAAATCAGATTATGCAGATTTTATCTATGAAAACCTAAGTGGGTTAGAACTGCCTGAAGTTAAAACGATCGTGATTTATGGAATGCGATCGACAAAATTAGTCAATTGGAAAAAACAATTCAAGCTTGATGCCATTTCTCAAGACGATCTAAATCCCTATTCTTTCAAAAATCGCTACATTTTGCTCTTGGCATTTCCAGTTGCGATGTGCAGTTCAGTTCTGTTTCAATCGCTTGGCTTTACGAGAATTCTGCTTTTTCCGTTGCAGCTTTGGGTGCATGAAGTGGGACATGCGACTGTAGCTTGGTTCTCTGGACGACGAGCGATTCCGCTTCCGTTTGGTTGGACAAATGTGGCATTAGAGCGATCGCTGTTCGTTTATTTCGGAATTTTGTTTTTATTCGGTTTATTGTTTTGGGCAGGATGGAAAGAGAAAAAGCGATCGGCGATGATTTTCGCGGTCATTTGTGCGATCGTGCAGTTTGTGATGACTTGGATACAATCCGCTAATCAGTTTGAAATGTGGCTCTCGTTTGGCGGTGTTGGGGGCGAATTTTACCTTAGTGCATTGATGATTGCGGGCTTCTATTTTCAACTGCCGGACTATTTGAGGTGGGATTTCTGGAGATACCCTTTCATCGTTGTGGGTGCGAATACATTTTGGACAGCATTTTCTCACTGGCAGCAAATCCGAGCGGGAAGAGAATCAATTCCTTGGGGTTCGCTTTTATTTGGTGAATCAGTGGGCGACATGAACAGTCTCAGTGAAGTGTATAACTGGAGCAACCAGAAAATTATCGCAACTTACAACACATTAGGTAATGTATGCTTCATTGTTCTCATCAGTCTCTACATTTTCTTCGTGATTAAACATCGACGTTGGGTACTTGAGCGTATTAGCAGCAAACCACTCTGATAAAGTTGGAGTAAACGGTTTTGCTTATGGCAGATTACACTCCACAGATTCGGGAATTAATGCGATCGCACAATCTCAAGACGTTTCGAGAATTACGCGATCGTACTGGCATTTCTGAAAAACAATTGCTCAAACTGCGTCGCGGAGAACTTCAGCAATTACGGTTAGAAACTCTCACTCAATTTGCCGCAGGTCTAGGAATTTCTCTAGCGGATCTGCTTGCAATGCTTGAGATAGTTCCAGCGATTCAGAAAGAATACGATCGACTACAAAACCAACTCTCAGAACAACGCGAAACTCTATTACAAGAATTCCAGCAATCCAGCTTACAGACCTTAGAACCTTGGCTGATTCAATGGTCTGCGGCGGCTTATGCGGCTCAACAAAATCCGCAAGCTCCAGCCGTCAAACTTCTACCTTTAGTACGTCCGATCGAACAATTATTGCAACAATGGGGCATCGAACAAACTGCGATCGTTGGCTCCGAAATTCCTTACGATCCACAACAGCACCAATTGATGGGCGGAATGGCGGAACCGGGCGATTTAGTTCGAGTGCGGTATGCGGGATATAAACAATACGATCGACTGTTATACCGCGCCAAAGTTAGCCCAGTTTGAATTAGTAGTGCAAATATATTAAAATTATCTCCCTACGGCGATTAGGAGTCACAGTCTCATGATTCTGCAAACCGAAACAAAGCGCAGATACACCCCAGAAGAATATTTAGAAGCTGAGGTGAAATCTGATGAACGTCACGAATACAACGACGGTGAGATTCTTTTAATGACAGGCGGACTTCCCAATCACAACAAAATTGCAGGTAGCTTCTATGCTGCATTACGCTTCGGGTTAAAACGTCAACCCTACGAAACCTACATGGCAAATCAGCGGTTGTGGATTCCTGAGCAGCAAATCTATACCTACCCAGATGTCATGGTGATGGCAAAACCGATTGGATATCAAGAAGGTCGCCGTGATACTTTAGTCAATCCATTACTAATCGCGGAAGTGTTATCAAAATCTACTCGAAGCTATGATAAAGCTGGAAAATTTAGTGCTTACCGAAGTATTGCAACATTTCAAGAGTATCTATTGATTGATCAGTACTCAGTTCATGTTGAGCATTACACAAAAGACGATCAACGCTGGATTTTGGTCGATTACAAAGACGAGAATGCAGAAATTTCGCTGTCCTCTGTACCCTGTCGAGTTCTCGTTGCTGATCTTTACGATGATATTGACTTCGACGAGCCACAAGCTGAGGAAGGCGAGTAAACCAAAACGCTCTAGAGATAGAATTCACGATTGCTTCGTTCTCACCTTCGACTGATGCCACTCTCGTCAGAATTTGGTCAACTCATAAAGGAAACCCAATAAGGTAGAGAGTGATTGTCATGCGTAAAATCAATATTGGTTTAACTGACGAACAGCGCCAAGGTGTATGCGAAATGCTGAACCGTGACTTGGCGGACGAAAACTTGCTTTTGATCAAGACTAAAAAATATCACTGGGATGTTACCGGACCCGAATTCCGTTCGCTGCACGAAATTTGGGAAGAGCAGTACACGATTTTGAATGAAGCGATCGACCAAATTGCTGAGCGCGTTCGTCAATTAGGCGACTATCCGGTTGGAACGGCAAAAGGCTTCATCGAATACTCCTCGATTCAAGAGCACACGGGTGAAGTTCCGCCTGCCTCGAAGATGGTGGAAAACTTGGTAGAAGACCACGAATTGATCATCCGCAACTTGCGTGAGCATATCGATCGTTGTTCTGAAGAGTTCCACGATGAAGGAACCGCTGATTTCCTTACCGGAATGATGGAACAGCACGAAGAAATGGCATGGATGTTGCGCTCGTTCATCCAAGGGAAGCGCGTTGAGTCGGATGGCGAAGTTCCTGGCGAAGTGAAAGTCCCCGCAGGTGTCGCAAACTAACGACTGACTTTTAATCTCAAACGATGCCCAGGATGGTTTAAATCCTGGGCATTTTGGTGCGATCGTATTGTTAATTTGTCGTCAAATGCACGAAATCCTGGTAGAGACGACCCGCCGGGTCGTCTCTACGTCATCGGGTAAACGCAATAGATTGTACGTTCATTCCGGAAATGAATTATCCAATATCACATTCGACTTCGACCGGAGAAGGTGGCAGAACTAACGGCTGATTGAAATACACCATCGTGGTCGTTTGATTCACCTCGAATCCAATCCGCTTGTAGAACTCTTGCTGATTCGTGGTCATCAAATACAGCCGCTCCACTTTTGATACATGCGGATGACTTAATACGGTTTGAACGAGTTTGCGTCCGAGTCCAGCTCCTTGATAATCCGGGTGCACGACCACATCCCAAATCGTTGCGCGATAAATTCCGTCCGAAGTGGCACGAGCAAATCCGATTAGTCGATCGCCATCCCAAGCTGAAATCACCGGATTACTGTTTTCGATCGCAATTTTCAAATCTTCGGCTTTCCGATCGCTTGCCCAAAACGCTGCGAGTTGAAATAACGCTTGAAGTTGAACCAGATCAATCCGAGTTTTACGATCGCAAAGTTGAACGTGACTACAATCCATTCCTGATGTCCCAAAACGAGTGTGAAACTTTTGTTGTAACCAAACTTGATTTTGATATCCGTTGCAAATGTTGCAGTCTGATTTCAGAAAGATTTTTGATTGAAAGAAACAAATTTTCTCGATCGTGAGTCAGCGCCCTGAGTACCGTATTATCAAAATCAAGCGCAATCTAGTTCAACCGGATTCAACGTGAGCCGTATGCCCCAGTCCGTTCCGCCTAAACCCCGTCGAATTCGGAGACGTTCTCCTGTCATCCTAATTGGAATTCTTTTAATTTGGAGTTTAATTCTCGGTTGGGGATTAGCTCAAGCTGTGGAACCCCCAAAGAATTCGGCTGAGATCGGTACGGTCGATGTCGTCGCTGGCAATCTCAAGTTAGGGCAGCAAGCTTACCTAGAAAATTGTGCAACCTGTCATATTGGAATTCCGCCTGCCGCTTTCCCGACGCAGACCTGGCGAGAATTGCTACGCGATCCTCAACACTATGGGGCAACGTTGACTCCGCTGGAAGAGCCTGCTCGATCGCTGGTTTGGACGTATCTCAGAACGTTTTCCCGGCAAGTCGTTGAAGGAGAGCGTGTTCCGTTCCGATTTGGTGAATCGAAAGCGTTTAAGATTCTGCATCCGAGAGTGGAATTATCTCGATCGATTCCGCTCTCTAGCTGTGTGAGTTGCCACCCTGGAGCAAATCAATACAATTTCCGCAAGCTCACCGCCGAGTGGGAAAATTCACCTTGATTCGATCCACCAGCGTCGAATTAGCCATTCTTCAGGCGTTTCTCTCATGCAAAGGGCGAAACGCTGGTAGTAATCGAAAATGTGCCTGTTGTGAGTTGTTCTGATTGTGGTGAAAATTATCTCACGGCTGAAACGCTGCATCAAATTGAGCAGAAGCAACCAGAACGAAGAACGTTGGTCGAAGCGGCTCTTGCGCTAGATGAATTTGAACCAGACGAAGCTTGGGAACAAGCGGCAATTACTGATTGGCAAGTATGATCCTTGAATTTTACAGGTTCGGCTTTCCCCCGATGCCTTTGCCCGTTCAGGTTTCGTTCTGAGTGATAGGATTGGAATACTTAACGGGATCGAAACAAACGTGCGGATTTGTACGTTTTCGTCGATCGCGCGACATACCCACATTCAGAAGCTCTGATTTTCCCCTGTCATGCTTAAATCTCTCCTGGGCGATCCCAATCAACGCAAGCTCAAAAAATACAAACCGCTGGTCAATGACATCAATCTGCTTGAAGAAGAGATTGAGCCGCTTTCAGATGACCAACTGAGAGCGAAGACCACTGAATTTAGAGAGCGACTCGCCAAGGCGAAAAATAAAGACGAAGAGAAGCAAATTCTCGATGATATTTTGCCGGAAGCATTTGCGGTGGTACGGGAAGCCGGAAAGCGCGTTTTGGGAATGCGACACTTCGATGTGCAGTTGATCGGTGGCATGGTGCTGCATGATGGACAAATTGCAGAAATGAAAACTGGGGAAGGAAAGACCCTGGTTTCGACTTTGCCTGCCTATTTGAATGCGTTGTCTGGTAAGGGTGTTCACGTCGTTACGGTGAACGATTACCTGGCGAAGCGCGACGCGGAATGGATGGGACAAGTTCACCGCTTTTTGGGTCTGAGCGTCGGACTAATTCAGCAAAATATGAGTCCGATCGAGCGTCAGAAGAATTACGCCTGCGATATTACCTACGCGACCAACAGCGAACTTGGCTTCGATTATCTGCGGGACAATATGGCGACTTCGATGGAAGAAGTTGTTCAGCGTCCGTTTAATTATTGTGTGATCGACGAAGTGGATTCGGTGCTGATCGATGAAGCTCGGACTCCGTTGATTATTTCGGGTCAGGTGGAGCGTCCGACTGAGAAGTATCTGCAAGCGGCAGGAGTCGCTCGTGCATTGAAGCGCGATGATCATTATGAAGTCGATGAGAAGCAGAGAAATATTCTGCTCACCGATGAAGGCTTTATCGCAGCAGAACAGTTTCTCGGCGTTGCGGACTTGTTCGACCCGAATGATCCTTGGGCGCATTATGTGTTCAACGCGATCAAGGCGAAGGAACTGTTTATTAACGATGTGAATTATATTGTGCGGAACGGCGAGATCGTGATCGTGGATGAATTCACGGGACGGGTGATGCCGGGTCGTCGGTGGAGCGATGGACTGCACCAAGCGATCGAAGCCAAAGAAGGGGTCGAAATCCAAAACGAAACCCAAACGCTTGCGACGATTACGTATCAAAACTTCTTCCTGCTGTATCCGAAACTTGCCGGAATGACCGGAACCGCGAAGACCGAAGAAGCAGAACTTGAGAAGATCTACAAGCTTGAGGTGACGCTGGTTCCGACCAATCAACCGCGCCGCCGGATTGACTTATCGGATGTGGTTTACAAAACCGAAGCAGGCGACTTGAAAACGTTTGCGCGGGAATGTGCAGAGAAAACCGCTGAAAGTCGCCCGGTTCTCGTTTGGGTCGCGAACCTCGAAGCAATGAGTAATTTGTCGCAATTGCTAGAGGAACAAGGGCTGGCACACAATCTCTGTCCGGGTCTGCCTCAAAGCACCGAGCAAGCCAGAGAAATTGTGCGACAAGCGAAGCATCCTGGCATGATTACGGTGACGAACAGCTATGAAGTCTATCGGATGGTGCGGCAAGGCGTTCCAGACGGTGAGAACGGGCTGTACGTTTTGGGCATTACCGGAAAGTGGAGTGCGATCGCGCTTGAATGTGATGAGATGCACCGTACAGGTCGCCCGGTTCTCGTTGGAACCACGAGCGTTGAGAAGTCGGAATTGCTGTCTCAACTGCTGCAAGAATTGAATGTGCCTCATAACTTGCTGAACGCGAAACCGGAGAACGTCGAGCGGGAATCTGAGATCATTGCTCAAGCGGGTCGGATGGGGAAAGTCACGATCGCGACCAATATGGCAGGACGTGGAACTGATATTATTCTGGGTGGTAACTCGGACTATATGGCGCGTCTGAAGATTCGTGAGTATTTCATGCCTCGAATTGTTGAGCCAGAAGATGACGATGATTTTTCGGGCATGGGGTTTGGAGATTCACGCGATGGTGGGCAGGGTTTCGCACCGGGACGCAAGATCAAAACCTGGAAAGCGAAATCGGATATTTACCCGACGGAACTTTCGACTGAAACCGAGGAAGCTTTGAAAGAGGCGGTTCACTTTGCGGTTCAACAGTACGGTGAGCGGAGCTTGCCAGAGTTGGAAGCAGAAGACAAAATCGCGACCGCAGCCGAAAAAGCGCCGACAGAAGATCCGGTGATTCAGAGACTTCGTGCAGTCTACAAGATGATTCGGAAGGAATATGATGCTTTCACTGACAGTGAACACGAAGAAGTGGTGAAACTCGGTGGACTTCATGTGATCGGGACTGAGCGGCACGAATCGCGGCGGATTGATAACCAGTTGCGTGGACGGGCAGGACGGCAAGGCGACCCTGGCTCGACGAAGTTCTTCCTCAGTTTGCAGGATAACTTGCTGCGGATTTTTGGCGGCGATCGCGTTGCGGGCATGATGAATGCCTTCCGAGTTGAGGAAGATATGCCGATCGAATCGAAGATGTTAACGCGATCGCTCGAAGGTGCTCAGAAGAAGGTCGAAACCTATTACTACGACATTCGGAAGCAGGTGTTTGAGTATGACGAAGTGATGAATAATCAGCGTCGTGCGATTTATGCCGAGCGTCGTCGGGTGTTGGAAGGGATGGATCTTAAAGAGAAAGTGATTGAGTATGCGGAGCGCACGATGGATGACATTGTCGAAGCGTATATCAATCCGGAACTGCCACCGGAAGAATGGGAACTCGATAAGCTCTTGAGCAAGGTGAAAGAGTTTGTGTATCTGCTGAATGATTTGGAGCCGAGCGATCTTGAGGATATGACTTTGGGCGAGATCAAAGCGTTCTTGCATGAACAGGCTCGAATTGCTTATGACTTGAAGGAAGCGGAAGTGGACTCGGTTTCGCCGGGTCTGATGCGGCAGGCGGAACGGTTCTTTATTCTGAATCGGATCGATACCTTGTGGCGTGAGCACCTGCAATCGATGGATGGATTGCGTGAGTCGGTCGGTCTGCGGGGTTATGGACAGAAAGATCCGCTGATCGAGTACAAGAGCGAGGGTTATGAATTGTTCTTGGAAATGATGATTAACATTCGTCGGGATGTGGTTTACTCGCTGTTCCAGTTCCAACCGCAACAACAACAGCCACAGGTTGAAGTCGAAGTGGTTTAGAGTTGGATTGAAATGAAAAAGACGATCGCGCTTTAATGCGATCGTCTTTTTTTGGCTTCGTTTGGGTCGGCTTGCGCCCCCTAAATCCTCCAATTCTGGGGGACTTTGAAGCGAAAACGCTATCTTATGCACGAACTGAACTCGGTAAAACTTTGCACAGAATCACATAAAGCACTGCGGCAGAAATCACACCGTTGATCGGGGCAATTCCGATGCCAGCAGAACCGGAGAAAAATGCGATCGTCGCTCCCACAATATAAGAAACAACACCCGCCCAATTAAATGCAGGCATCGGATCATCTAAGGATGGAAACTGTCCACCTCGGTGAAACCAGAAGTCAGCCATAATGATGCCACCGACTGGAGGAATCACAGTTCCGAGGAAGAGCAAGAACGGAATCATATTGCCGTAGATACCACCCAGTGCGAGAACGAGCGCGAATGTTGCTCCACCTAAGACGAAAGCAGTTCGTTTCGAGGTGCGGAAGAAGTTGCTACCTGCGATCGAGAACGCATAAATTGTATTGTCCTGCGTTGTCCAAACATTCAAAATCAGTAGAATTAATCCGCCTAACAGCAATCCTTGTCGCGCCATTGCTTCGATTAGGTCGTTTGTGCCGTACACCAGCGTACAGAACGCTCCTGTGAACACGAGTAAGCCATTGATGAAAAGGAAGGCAAGTAAGGTGCTTCCGACTGCATTTTTGGTTGAGTCTGCGTATCGACTCCAGTTGGTTGCCTGAGTTCCACCAGAAATAAAAGTCGCAATCACAACACCGATTCCTTCTGTGATTCCGATCGTTTTTTGAGGTGCGATCGCAAATAAGTCGCCTGCATCTCGGAAGCCGATCGCTAAACTGAGTGCAATCAGAATCAACATGGCTGGAACGGCTAATCGGCTCAACCAATCCATCGCGGTGTAACCGATGTAAGCAGTGACACAAAAAGCATAAGTGAAGAAAATGATTGCCAGCCACTCAAACGATGCAGGAATGTTTAGGAGTTTCAAGAGGGCACTGGCAATAAAGCCATTTGTCACGGCGTACCAACCAATCTGCGTAAAGCCGAGGATAAAATCGACCCAACGCGATCCAATTGCACCAAAGCTAAATCGTGCCATGAGCACTGTGCTCAATCCACTTTTTGCAGCAATGTAAGCGAGTGCCGCACAGTATGAACCGAGTGCTAAATTTCCGATAATCATGACCCAGAGCAGATCTGCAAATCTGAGCGATGAGCCGAGTGTTCCACCTGCGAGGAGTGTGGTTGAAGTGAGTGCAAATCCCATCAACAAAGGAGCCAATGACCAAATCGGACGACGATCGGACATTGGGACAGCAGACAGCGGATAGTCCTGATTGGCTTGAGATGAATCAGCGACCTGTGGTTCTCCGATAAGACTCATAAGAAATCGCCTAGTAGAAATTCCTGATATTGTCCGATAGTTAAGCAAACTTAAAGGTATTGCACGTTACGACCGGGTGCTTTTATAGTACAATTGATCTAAATTCTTTTTCCTCAGGTATGTCAGCGAAACTCACGATTTCTGGGAAAGTGATGGGCAAGACGCGCCCGACATTTGCAAATTGGGAACTGTCACTGCCGGAAGAATTGGAGGCACAAGAGATTACATTACGATCGCTACTCACACACATCGTTCACGCGGAAGTGGAGGCGTTTCGATCGCGCCAAAGTCAACGCAGATTACTCAATATTCTCAGCCCTGAACAGATTCAGATTGGACTTGTACAAGGAAAAATTGAATCGGGCGGAAGCGAACTCGATCAAGCTGTAGAGGTTGGAGAGGCGGTAGAAACAGCGCTGGAGGCGTTTACAGATGGGTTCTACTACGTGTTTTTGGATGAGCAACAGATTGAGGATTTAGAAGCAAAGGTCGTTTTGAATCAACAATCTGAACTATTGTTTCTGCGGTTAGTTCCATTAGTGGGCGGTTAACGGGTGATCTGCTGAATTGTTGTTTTTGGAGCTTTTTAAGGAATGTTGAACCCCGAAATCGCACAAGCTCACCTCAAGGAAGTTTTAAATCCGAATGGTTCAAAGCATCGAATGGAACGGATTGCAGCGTTATCTGAACCGTTGAAATCGATCGCACATGATTTGATGGGAACGAACGATCCAGCGCGATCGCAGTGGGATTATTCACATGCACATAAATACCGTTGTTCTGCGCTTGATCGATTAGCAGGAGTTGATGATCCAACTGTGATTTTTGACTGCTTGTTTCCGAATTTTGGGGCAGTTGTAACTGCTGGCTGGCGATTGTTCGATCGATTACCGTATCAGCAAGGCTATTATCGTCGATCGTTTCGCGTTCCAAATCATCTACAGTACCAATCAAGACGTTCTGCTTGGTTGCTGGCGCTAATTGATACAACCACTGGATATGATGAGCAAACGTTAGAGTGGTTTGCGGCTTGGGTTCCTTACTTTCAGTACTATGCGATCGCGGATTATTTCGGGATTTTGTTTGCAGCAGCGATCGAGCAAGGAAATGAAACGGTCTTTCAAATTTTGCTTGATTCGGCACGAGGCGACCACGAAATCGGGGCAATGGGGCGGCATGTAACACGAGCATTTCTGGTTAGCGATCGACTTGAAGCTTGGGAATATGTCGAACGGTTATTGTTAGCGGCACAGCGTCAAGAAGGACTAAGACAAACCATTTTAGAAATGGTCGATGAAGCGCACCCGATCGCGTTTGTGCGAATGTTGCGATTAATTGTTGCAGAGAAATTGACCCGATTTAGTTCGGTGATTCGGGCGATCGGTGTTTGGTTTGGATTTGGTTTAGAGTCGATCAATGAAAAGCTTGCTAAACAGATTTTGATGCAGGTAAGCGAACTATTAGAAGATGAAACCGCTCAACAGCAAGCGTTAGAAAGTTCGGATGCTCAAACGGTTTACTTGGCGCTTTGGACTTATGGATTTCGAGATGCGATCGCTGCAATTGATGTCGCGACTTCATTGTTCAAACACTCAGAAGCTTCTCATCGTTTTGTCGCAGTTCATTTTCTTGCACAGTTAGATCTTGCACCTGCACGACTCGCTTTGATTGATGCGATCGATGATCCAGATTTTGCGGTTGCGACTCGTGCGGTTCAAGAGTGTAGAGATGAAAGCTTGAAAGATTCGGATGTGTTTGAGCGTTTAGAGCGGAATATCGATCGATTTCCTGAGAAGCCAAAAACAGTGTCGATCGTATGGGATTGGGTCAAGTTAGAGTCTAGTCAAGAACTTGTGACATCAATGATGGTCGAACAGTTGGGAACGCGATCATCTAAACGATTGATTCCGTTTCTTTCAGTAATGGAATCTTACCGTCGTTCTCAAGTTGCAGGAATGTTAGCAGCGGTAAAACCTTGGGATGCTGAGATTCGAGCAACCTTGTTTAAATTGACTGGCGATACGGCTCAATGGGTGCGAGAAGTTGCAATTCGATCGCTACATCGTTGCACAATTACAACAGATGAGAGTATCCAGATTGAACAATTGCTAACTCGAAAAGCCAGTGATTTGCGGCGGGGAATTTTGGGATTGTTGCTCAATCAATCCGACGAAAATGCGATCGTGTCTGCTGAAAGATTGCTCAGTGCTAAACAAGCTCCGCAGCGACAAGCAGGATTAGAACTATTGCGCGAGTTAGTTTTAGGAAAACGAATTGTTCAAGAATCTCGAACTCTGGCAGAGGACTATCAGAATCAGCGATCGAGACGTTCCACGACTGAAGATCAACTTTTAGCAGCAATCTTAGAACCTGAAACAAAGGAAGCAACTTTAACTGATGCGCTGGGATTAGTTAAAGTTGCTGAACTAACACCAATTATCAAACCGGAACCGAGATCAGTTGTTCAAGTTGCGACACCTGCTGCGATCGCTTGTTTAACTTCGATGGATGAACTAATCCACGAACATCGCCAAACACCTGTGAAAATCAAGACTTGGCAGGGTGGAGAAAGCGAGGAACTATTCGGCAATCTTTACAACTGGCAATTGAGTGAGAACTATGAGAACTTTCCGTTAGCAGATGTTTGGGAAAACTGGTGGCAGCAGAGAACACCGAGATTGCGCGATGAAGATGGGTTAGAATTGCTGCGAATGATAGCTCCTAAGTTTCAGTCTGCGATTGTGCAAGATTCTGAGCCAGTCGCTGAAGTGGTTGAACTCAGTGAAGAACAGACTGGATTGATTGAGGCGGTCGAGTCGATCGCAGATCAATTCACTGCATTGATCCGATCTTATAGCCCGGACTATGTTCCTTACGACGACATTGCGAATCAGGTTGAACGATCGCTCTTAAGCTTTTCATCTGAACTGCCTACCCTTCGTTATCCGCATTTGATTTATGAGATTGTGCGATGGTTGGCGAAACAACACCCAATAGAGCAAGTATCAGGATTTGCGATCGATATGATTGCTCAAATCCTTCAACTGATTCCGATTGAGAAATTGCGGGACTATCCTCGATGGACTCAATACGAATATCAAGGACTGCGCTATCGAGTCGAAACATTTCTCAAGGCTTGGCTGTATCTTGTTCAATCGAATCGTCCTGCGACTTCAGAATGGAATCGCGATCGACAACTTTGGTGGCAGATCACACGCTGGATCGATCGTTGGATGTCGTTCTACACACTGACTTCCATCTTCGATACTTATGCGGCTTGCGAAGTCGGAGAAGCAACCGAAGATGATCTTATTTTCCAAATTATTGGATCTTACGAAGATATTAAACCTCAAGAGAATGCAACAGCAGCAATGATCGCGGAAGCCAGAGCAAGAGTGCGATCGTATTTTCCTGAACTAGAGCAACTCACTCGACGCAAGCCACGAGAGGACTATCGATCGCTGCCAAGATTGCAAGAGATTGTGGATTGTGTGAGAGCGCGAATTTTATCGATCGAGCTTCAGCGCGGAGATTTTCCGACAGCGGCTTCTTATGCTGCGAGACAACTACGATCAGTTACTGGAATCTCGATCGTGATCCAACTAATGCAAGGATTGGGACAAGAAAAGATTGTTCGCGGTTATAGCTATGGCAGTTTGAGTAAAGCTTCGGTGTTTAGTCATCTGATGCGCGTTAGTTTTCCGGCTTCACAAGACACACCCGAAGAGTTCAAACAACGAGTCATTTCGGCTCAAATCCCAACTCAGAAATTGATTCAGTTTGCATTCTACGCGCCGCAGTGGGTGAACTATGTTGAACATGCACTGGGATGGTCGGGATTTGCGGATGCAGTCTGGTGGATTCATGCTCACACCAAAGATACAAGCTGGTCAGTTGAACAAGACGTGCGCGAAACTTGGGAAGCTCAAATTAGTGAACGCACTCCGCTTTCGGCTCAAAGCTTAATGGACGGTGCGGTTGATGTCACTTGGTTTTTGAGTCTGCGGAAGCGATTAAAACCGGAACGCTGGCAACAGTTATATGATTCGGCGCAGTTTGCTTCGAGTGGGAGCGGACATCAACGAGCGAAACTGTTTGCGGATGCAATGTTGGGGAATTTGAAAATTGAAGTGGTTCGCGATCGCATTAACGAAAAGCGACATCAAGATTCAGTTCGAGCACTCGGATTGTTACCATTGCCAAGAGGGAAAAAGCGCGAGAAGGAATTGCTCGATCGATATACCTTACTCCAAGAATTCCTTCGCTCTAGTAAAAAGTTCGGCTCCCAACGTCAAGCTAGCGAAAAACTTGCAGTGTCGATCGGGATGGAGAACTTAGCAAGAACAGCAGGATACATTGATCCACAGCGATTACAGTGGGCGATGGAAGCTTCTTTGGTTGCGGATTTAGCAGGACAGGCTCAAATTGTGTCGATCGACACTGTAAATGTAAGCTTATCGATTAATGAACTTGGAGAGCCTGAGATTGCTGTTTCTAAAGCTGGTAGAGCGCTCAAATCGATTCCTGCAAAGCTTAAGAAAGATCCGCAAATTCAAGCGGTTACAAGCCGTAAGCAGGACATTACTAAGCAAGCTTCTCGGATGCGAATTTCATTAGAGCAGGCAATGTGTCGCGGCGATCGATTCACGGTTGATGAATTAATGCAGCTTCGGACTCATCCCGTTCTTGCACCGATGTTGAATCAGTTGATTCTTGTGAGTGATCAAGACATTAGACGTATTCAAAAATTAAATTAGGCAGAAAAAAGATGGTAGAACGGAATTTTT